>Ga0222671_1000026_pt1 | contig 134590 bp, 149 predicted proteins | sample AntAcemetagen797_FD_179849 | JGI IMG/M metagenome (GOLD analysis project Ga0222671, IMG submission 179849) | Saline water microbial communities from Ace Lake, Antarctica - #797 | ecosystem: Environmental > Aquatic > Non-marine Saline and Alkaline > Saline | place: Antarctica: Ace Lake... | reverse complement strand
TCATCAACTTCTATCAGAATGTCTATATCACCGAATGAATCCTTTTCTTTATAAAATAACACTCCCTCAGATTTTAATCTGAACTTATATGTATATTCATTAGTAATATCACTCGTTATACGATTAACCGTGCTTTTATCACATCTAACAGATGATTTGAAAATATTTCCACCCATACAATAAATCACTATTTATTATTAAATAATATACAAACTTACGAAAAAATATTGACTTATGCAAATTTTATTTATATTTATTATAACACAATCAATTTAAAGGTTATTACATGTTTATATTACTATTACTAATGAATATATTGCTATCAACTACATACAAAGTTACATCTGTAGATGGTGATGTATATCTAAAAAACAAAAAAATCACAAAAAATCAAGTTTTATCTTTATCTGATATGATAAAAATTAAAAAAAATTCATCATTATCTATAAATGACAATGTAAAATTTGATAATGTAGGTGTATATTCTGTATCAAAGATAATAGTTATGAATTCATTAAAAAATTCAGATGTAAATTCTCATTTAGCTAATAAATTATTATCTGATTTGCAAGACTCAGATGATTTATTATCTTCTGGGGGTAATAGTTACACTCTTGGTGCTGTAGAAAGGTCTACTATGGGTAATAGAGGTAAAATATCATATCCATATTCAACGTATTTCGTAGGTAATGAAATATTATTAACTTGGAAGTCTGATGAGCCTGTTACTATGGATATAACTGACGAAGTTGGTAATGTAATTCAACAAGTATATTGTAATTCCAACTCAATAACTGTAAATACAACTGATTTTGAGTATAATAGATGTTATTTCTGGTCAATATCAAATAATTCTAATTTATATTGCTTAAATAAGGTTAAATCTATACCAACCACAAATATATCAGATCCTATTGGATTAGCTATGTTTTACAAAGAAAATAAGTTTATTGTAGAATATAAGAGTATATTAGACACCTTACCAGTAGAAATAGTTAAAATAATAGAACCAAAGAATTAATCTTCGGTTCTATCTTTTAAATTATAAAATAAACCTACTAATAATACAATTGATATAATGAATATCAATAATCCAATTGGTATCAGAGTTGGACTTAATACCCAAAACCAAGACCAAGTTATAATATTGGTTAGTTTTAAAACTATGAAAATTAGTGTTAATGTTGATAATGGAGCTATTCCCATATCTATAGTTATTTTATTATCACTCATCTGTAAACTCCGATATAAAATCATCTTTTAATTTATTAGCGTATAATTCTATATTGGAATCACTAACGTCTATAGGTATATTGAAAGTGACTTGTTTGTATTGTATATTGTTATCTTCAAATACATTAGAGTATCTAAATTTAAAGTCACCAACTATCTTCTTACCTTTAATTGTAGGTATTGACATATTAAAATCCTTTATTATTATTAATAATATACAAACTTACGAAAAAGAAATCATATTAACAAATTTTTTTCTTATATACCAATTATATATATCATGATATAGATTGATAGTATCATTCTCAGTCCTATGAATTGGAACTGTAAATTCAGATCCTATAGTGTATTTAGCACTTAACTTTAACGTATTAATATCTATATATAAACACACGTAATCATAAAAGTACAATGGCTTAACTTTGTCAGTTATATTTGGTATCGGTAATGGTATATTCATAATGAATAAATATAACTGACATTCTGTCAATATCAAATTTTACATATAATATATGTCGTGACAAAACGTCATGTTGATTATTGGCACGATTATTATACCATACAATTAAATTATTTTTAATATAACGGAGAGATTATGTTTAATGAGTATAGATTTAAGCATTTGATAGATGAAATGAAAGATACTGAATTCAGAAATCACCCATTTCATAAATTTTCAGAAGATGAGAATGAATATATAGGTACATTCGTAGTGCCTGGTAATAACAAGGATACATTATCAATTGATATTATAAATGATGAATTGATAATCAAATCATCACAAAATAAAAAAACCCCAAATGTAGATCTAAAATATAGAATCCATATGAAGGGTGTAAATTACAAAAATATTAATGCTAAATGTAAGGACGGTATATTAACCGTAATATTTCCCAAAAAGAAAAATATTCAATCTAAAATATTAATCGAGTAGTTCCTCAATTGACTTGTTTGATTTTAGATAATTTAGTATAGATCTTATATTTCGTTGTTTATCTTCTAAAAAATGGATATGGCTGTTATTAGAATATAACTCCGTATCCATTTTTTTTATTTCATTATCAAACTTGATGTAATCTACATCTTCGAGTAATCTCATTCCAAGTTCTGCATCTCGCATCTTATCGTTAGTGTAAATACTTTTACCTTTAGAATCTACAGATATATTAATATCGTGTTTATGAGCTGTAACCACATTATTTTTCTTTCCCTGTAGCTCGTTCATCTTCTGTTTTAAATCAAAATTATTTTTTTCATTATATTTGATTTCATTAGGTAAACCTAATAGATCTTCTATGATCGTTTTCGAATCCATGATCAATTCCTGTTCATTGTTATTAAATAATATACAAACTTACGGAAAAGAAACTATAATACCAAATTAATCATTTAAATGCGTTTTAAGAGATGTTATGTTGTTTATGGATAAAATACACGATTTATATATAAAAATTCAACGTATAGCTATTTCTGATTGATTATCTTGTATTTTATGTACCAAGATATATTGTCTATCGCAAACTGTTTATATATGTTTATGTTTTGTGTTGATAATTTGTAATGAATACTAGGATTATCATCTGCTATATAATATATACAATAATCATATACATTCAAATAATAATTATCTATTGGGAATGGAACATATTGCTCTATCATCGTATTCTATAAGATAAATTATCAAAACTTTCATCATCTTCTGAATATACAAATTTATTCGGATAAATCTTTATTGGTTTATCAAATTTAGTTACATATTGATTTGCTGTATCTGGTATAGTTCTAGCTATAGTCATATGTGGGGTGTAATCAGTAGGCATATCTGTATTTATAAAAATACTATCAAATAAATAATTTAATCGCCTTAATATATTGGATTCTATATCAAATTTTAAAATATCAAAACCATCATGTTGAAATATACCTATACCTGTAATGTACATTGGGAATTTTTCAATTTTTAATATATTTAATAATTTATGTATTTCGTTTACTTTACTCTTATCACCTATATCAATACCAGATAATACATTTACATGTGGATTCATTTCTAAACCATCATCTTCTACGTATCTATTATCTAATAATTTAGTTACATCATTCCATCTTGGTATGTCTGCATAAGCCATTAAACAACCATATTTTATATTTATATCCATTACAATCTCTATTTTTTTGATTCTGTGTACATATAAATATATTTATGATTTTAAATTTCAAAAAATTTTTTTTGTAAAATACGAGTGTAACGAGTATTTTATTTTTTCAATAATTAAACAGAAGTGATATTATGTGTTGTGATGATTGTTTATTTGGATTATCTAAATCTACTTGTAAGTTTATATATAAATCTAATATAGAAAATGAAATAATGGATATTTATAATACTGAATATAAATTATATAATTATGGTTTATCAGAATATGATAATGAACCATTACTTGAAGATATTTTAAATAATACTAATCTATTCAGAATATTTAAGTATTGTCCTAATTGTAGTAACTTAAATGAACTTTAATTTTTTTATAAAATATGAGTGTAACGAGTATTTTATTTTTTTAATATACTGAATTATTATAATATATATTTTTATTTCTATTATACTATTCTGAATAGATTATTTTATATTTTTATTAATTATATATATATTATTTTTCTTATATTATTCTGAATATATTATTGTTTTATTTATAATATTTTTTTATTACTATTATGTACTAATTTCTTTATTATTAATAACTTAATTGTTTTTATTATATATTTTTTTTAAATTAGACAATAGCCCAGTTTCTTTAATATAAATTATACTTACTTTATTTATTATATTATTACTTTATTTATTATATTATTATTATATATATTATTATTACTTTATATTACTTATATAATATTATATATGTATTATACGTATTAATGCTGTATATAGACTAAATTATAAACAATGAACTGTAATAAAATAAAAACTAAATTATAATTTTTATTAAAGTCGAAAATTCTTCTTATCTCAAAATCTTACAGTTAAGAATTTTCATAGCATCCATCTACAATGTTATCTTGCACCTTGCCATTACTCATTTCGTCTTATAACATCAAATTCATGACTTACTAATTCAATAGCTGTTATAAAATCTACTTTCATAGCTGTAGACATCAACTAGTTTTTATACTCCATTTAAACTTACGTTTTAGATTTATCCACGTATAGCAAGTAGAGTTTCTTGCGTTATATGAACTATAAACGGATATGATATAATTTTATTGTAAAGTTTAAAAAAGTTTGGTAATATGATTTCTTTTTCGTAAGTTTGTAAAATAAAAAGTGAGATATATGGATTTCTTAGAATTAAATAGTAGTTACGATACAGAACATAAATTGGAATTCAGATACGTATTCCAAGAAATAAATTCTGGTATATTAAAATATGATACATTTTCAATGGAAGACATACAGTCTGGATTGTTAATATCAATTCTACATTCTGACGAATATAGAAAATACAAACTGCTTGGTAGTGATATGTGGTCTGGTCTTTTCGATAGAAAGTCAAGAAAGATTTTTATAAATGATATAATAAAACATAAGAATGTAAGACGATATTCTAATACAGCAGAGCAAAATCAAGAATTTCTTGTATCTTGGGGAATTAAAACCACTACTAATAACTTAATAATCTCGTCAGGTTGCATTTTTAAGCCTATAGGCATAGAAGAACACGCCTATACGTTATTTAACACGAAATACGACGTTGATATAATAAGTAACACATGGAAAGATTGCCACAATTATAAAAAAGAAAATTACACAATAAAATTATAGGATTTGCATGGAACAGGGATTTGATGAATATATGAATAAATTACGTTCTAACACGGAATATAATAACGTAAATATGTCATCTAACTTAGATGAAATGGAGTTTGTAGAAACAGAAATGGATACACATAATGTTAATATGATGCTTATGGGAGATGAAAATATGGTTATTGATATTGAGGGAGAAACACTTTTAAAATCTATTTATAGTCAGATTGGAACCTCAATAGATGAAGTCAAATCATTTAATATGATTGATGAATTATGGTCTATAATTGAACTTATGGATGAACCAAAAGAGGGAACATACAAATCTGAGATTTATAAATCTAAGATGTTTAGTATACTATTTAATGGGTCATACGATGAAGATATTAAAAGATTTGAACAAGAGTATAAACGAAGAGAGAGAAATCTCTAAATTAGAGATACTTGATTTTATAGACGAGGAAGATTTCCAAGATTGGATAACTGATCCAAATAACGAAGAATATTTAGATATATTAGGTTACAAGATTCTGGATGATATATTTTCAGAAGAGAATAAATATAAATTAAACTTATTCGTAGCTAGTATAGACACTATAAACTCTGTTATATATATACATCGAAATCAGTATAAAGAATCAATATCACTACTAATGAACTTTTATTCTGAATTAGAAGAATACGAGATATGTGATATTTTTAAAGAAGCAATACAAATTTTAAATAATAAGAGAGGTTAAATTGCAATATTATAAGGCAGTTGTAAAAGTTCAGAGTGATGGAAAGTCTGAGAACCAAGAAATGTTAGTATATTCAGATTCTATATACTACACAGAAGAACAAGTGAATAGATTTTTTGATGGTACATCGTTAGAATTTGAAACAATATCAATAGCTAAAACCAAAATAACTGATGTTATTTCTTACGAAGGTAATAGAAAATTCAAGGTTACGTTGGAATTTGTTAATGATTCAGGTAAAGAATTTAAAACCGATCATATAGTTTGTGCTGATGATATAACTTCAGCAAAACAAAAAACAGAAGAGTATACAGCACAAGATACAACAATATCATTACTATCAGATACAAAAATAGTTGAGATTATAGGTGGTGAAGATGAATAATCATTATATAGAAACTAATGTGAATGACAAAACTTCACATTATGAATATATACGTAATGTAGCTCCATATTTGGATGGTGAAGATGCTATAGATGATTCATCATTTCTACTACTTGATATATCTGTTGATGGGTATAATTCATCAGAAACTAAAGAATTAACATATAATATAGCTAAGATACCGTATGATGGTAAATCCTCTATGTTGGATGTTGGGTGTGGTGTGGGTGATTTATATGGGTTTTTACAACAGAACACAACATTTGACATTTCAAACTATAAAGGTATTGATTTTAATGAGAATAAAGTATCATTAGCTAAAAAGAAATATAATGATATAAATGTTAGTCAAATGGATTTATATGAGGTAGATGAGCAATATGATTATATATTCGCTTTAAATGTATTCAATGACAAAATATATGAAGATATGAATAGTTATTTATACGATTCAATTGAAAAGTTATATAGTATTACTAATAAATGCCTAATATTTAATGTTTTAAATGAAAATACAGATATTGATAATTCAACTGTAAATTACAACTTTAGTTTGATAAGTGATCTAATAACTAAATACGACTTTTTTATGCATAGAGCTGAGTATATGTATGGTGAATCTATGATTTATATATTTAAACCACATTCAATTTAACCCAAATGAAATATTTATTATTAACATCAGCGTTGATATTATCTTCAACCACAGCTTACTTTTCTGTGTTTGGAATAACAAAGTTATTCTCTGGTGAGTTCATACCTATATTCATAATGGCATCTGGATTGGAGTTTTCTAAAATAGTATCAATATCATTTTTATCTAGGAATTGGAAGAATATAAATAAAACTATAAGAATATATATGTCTATAACGTCAGTTGTATTGATATTATTAACTTCTATTGGTATTTATGGTTTCTTATTACATTCATATCAAGATTCAAAGAATACATTATTATCTAATAATTTAGAAATACAAAATACAAATAATTCAATAGAATCCTTAAATTATAATATTATCATGGTAGATAATAATATTGATATATTAACTAAGAAATATAATGATATTATAAAAAATAGAGAGTATCAAGAACGTAGGTTAGATACACTTTATAATAGAGGCTATTACAGTAATGCCAATGTATTACAGAAAACTATAGACAATTATAATACAGAATCTATAAATATATCAAACTCCATACAAAAATATCAAACTGATAAGTTTTCAATTAACGATTCTATAAACAAATTAAAGTCTATAGTAACACAAATAGACATCAACACAACCAACTCAGATATAGGACCAATAAAGTATATTGCTGATATTATTGGGGTTGATATAAACATAATAATAAATTACTTTATATTTATAATAATATTTGTGTTTGATCCAATGGCTATCATAATGTTCATAGCATTTAATAAGTATAAAGTTAGTGGGAATACAACTACAGATATAACACCAGTTATCAATGATAATGGTGAGTTCGAGATAAGTTTTACAAATGAGAGTTTATGATGAGAATAAGTATCGTTATTCTGATATTGATTATATTCAATGTTAGAACCAATTTTAGAAGTGAGACACCAGATGAATATAATAGTTCTATGGTGAAATTATATAGCAATCAACTTTTGGTAGCTATAGCATATGTAGAATCGGAATTAAATCCAACAGCATATTTAAAACGAGAAGATGCAGTTGGAATATTACAAATAAGACCTGTTATGGTTAAGGATGTAAATAGAATATTGAAATTGAACGGTGATACTAATAGATTTAATATGAAAGATAGATGGGATATATCAAAATCAATAGATATATTCAATATTTACACTAATTTTTATAGTAAATCGTTATCTAATGTAGAGAATATAGCTAGACGATGGAATGGAGGTCCAACTGGACATCATAAGTCATCAACTATACATTATTGGAAACAAGTTAAATTAGCATTACAGGAACAATGGGACTTACCAGATTATTCGACAAATATGTAGATATTATATCTACTAAAATACCTAAGTATAATATAGATAATAAATTAAATGATATAATTAATAATATATTACCTATAATTAAAACATCACCAGCAACACAATTTTTGTATGAACCGAATTGTTTTGTTGGTGGTTATTTATATAGAGTTATGGAGTATTATAAGACATCACTATTGTATTATGATATGATAACTAAACTTGGGATTCCAATTGAATATGACGTAGAAGACCTAACATTCTGTATTCTATTCCACAATTTAGGGTCTGTGACTGACGGTAAATATAAATTATTTAATGTTAATAGTAGTGAATGGCATATTAGAAATAAAGGTATGCGGTATATTATTAATAAAAATATAATTCCTATGTTATCACGTGATAGAACATTGTATATATTAACATGTAATAACATTCCTATGGATGAAAATGTATATTTATCTATATATTTACAAGATTGGGATAAATTGGATAGTAATAAATATTATATATCTAATATAGATAATGATTTAAAAATTAGATATACATTACCATATACATTATATAATATTATATCATTGACTAATATTAAATTATTAAATGTTCCTAATGATAATGTTGAATTACCAGAAGTAGAATTTAATGCTGATAAAATAAAAACAAAAGTTTATAATCGAACCAAGAAAGTAAAATCCAAGATAGAACTTGACTTTACTAACTTAAAACTATAAGGTATATATGGAATACATTGTATTTACGTTGATATTAATTATATTTATATGTGTGTATGTTATTTTTAATTTGTATATAAAATTAACTAAATATGAAAATATAATAGCTGAATTTCAGACACAACAGGAAACTGATTTTTTATTTATAAATTCGATACATCATAAAATGGTTGAATTGGATAGTAATTTAAATAATACTGAATTACGGAGTGCATTTGAATCCGATGATGAAATTGGATTTTACTTTAAGCATGTTACCGAATGTCATAAAAATATAGTGACTTATGTACAAGAATATAATAGTCTATATATAGGAGATAACGTTGAAGAAAAAGAATAGAATGTATTTCACACAAGAAACACAAGATAAAATTATAGAATATAATATGGAAGATGATCCTATTATAAGAAGTCTATTATATTCAGAATCTATACAATATCCATTTGAGAAGTTATTTGAAAATATATACAATACATATAAAGATTTATATGCCTATATAAATGAAGATTATTTTATGCTTAGATCTGAATGTATGGTATTTCTACATGACAAGATGCACACCTATGATGGTTCTAGAGGTAGAGCATTTGGTTATTTTGGAACTATACTTAAACGACATCTAATACAACGAAATCAACAAGAAGATTATAAACAAAAGAAAACCGTTGATGTAGAATATATAGATGATAATGTTTTAATTGATTATAATGCAAATTCAAATATAGAATATATGAAAGAATTTATGGATTTATATACCGATTATATATCTAAGCATTTATATCAAATATTCAATGATAAATTAGAAACTAGTATAGCTGAGGCAATAATAGATATATTCAAATTCAGAGAACAAATTGATTTGCGTAAACGTGGTGATAAGAAGACATTATATGTATTAATTCGTGAACGTGCCAATTTAACAAATCAACAAACACTAAAGATAACTGGTGTAGTTAATAAATTTAAAGTTATGTATGATTCTATGTATTATAATTATGATGTATATGGTAGCTTAACTGTATCAGGGTCATATTATTAATGAATGAACATGAAAAGGTTATAACCGCAAAAGGCAAAAAGTTATCGTATTTGGATATTATGTCCGAAGCATATAGTAGATCACAAGAAAATAATTCTATGATAAAGAGTATTTTAGCTACTATAACGAAACAGATAAAGGAACAACCAGAATCTGCATTGGTATTACTATCAACAGTTAGGGATATGATTGATATAAATGTTAAGAATGATAATCAGTTGTTAAAAATCGCAGATTCCATACAAAAAATGATTCTGAATTCAGATGACGACGGTAACGTTTCAGATAAAGAAATATTTAAAATATTGGATGATTTAGAAAATGTAGAAAAAAAGATACAATCTCACATACAAGACGATGAAATTGATGAATTGAATCCCAAAGAAACTATATTAATAGGTAATCAAGATGATAAGTAATAGACACTTTTATATTGATGGTGATAATTATGATATTGTTCCAGCAGAGGTTATGTATGTTAATTATAAAGGTAATGATGTAGATACTCTTTACGCTATAGGCGTTAGATTATTATATACAGCCGGTTCTACATCACTAAATAGCGTTATTATAGCTAAACCATTTGATATTTCAATTAAAAAAATACCTCTTATAGGGGAAATTGTTTATTTGATGAAAGGAATTAATGCAGAATCATCTGGTGGGGTTATAATGAATGATAATTATTACATACAATCTCCAATAGCAATGAAATCTAATATAAATTACAATGCTATGATTGGAGTATCAAATTTAGTTGTTGTTGGTGGTGATTTAAATTCAATACAAAATTCAAATGATGGTTATACAAATGACAAATCTAAGAAATTAAAAACATCATTTAAGTATGATACTAATGAAGTTGCATTACAACCTTTTGAGGGGGATATGCTATATGAGGGTAGATCAGGTAATAGTATCAGATTATCATCTACAACAGAAAATAATGATATATATTCTGTAAAATCATCATCTTCAAGTGGAACATCCAAAGTAGGAGATCCAATATTAGTAATTAGAAATGGTAAATTGCCTAAGAAGACAAATATATTTAACGTTGAGAATATAGATATGAATATATCTAGTATTTGGATGACACAGGGTCAAACTTTAAATTTTAAAAATCCAACTACAATATTAGATTCACAATCAAGACTTGGTATAGATTCATATAATACAGAATCAAATAAAAACTCTGGAAATCAAATTGGAGTTTTTTCGGATAGAATATTTATAGTTTCAAAAAACAAAGAAATAAATCTATTAGCTAAAAATGGAATTGCATTAAGCACACCAACATCAATTAGTGTAGAATCTGGTGATATAGTAGAATTACAATCTAAACGTATTAATCTTGGTATAGATGCTAATGAACCAGCATTACTTGGTGACACAACTGTAGATATATTAACTGAATTACTATCAGAATTAGAATCTATATGTGGTAATATTATGTTATTAACTGTTCCAACTGGAACTGGGCCATCATTAACACCGTTAAATACAGCTAATTTCATAAAAAACAAAGCAAATATAACAAACATAAAATCAAAGATTGACATAGTTAAGTCAAAATTGGTATTTTTAAATAAAAATTAATTTAATAATATTTATTAAAGAGGGATATATAATGGCAATGTCACGAGCAGATGTAAAACATATAATGATTGAAGCGTTACGTGAGTATTTTTTGAATGATGGTAAATATGTAATTGATGGTATAATTAGGGAAGTTGTTAGTAATACTAATCAACAATCCAATAATCAATATGTTAGAGATGCATATAATAATACAGCTAACGCACAACACCAATCAAATAATACACAGCAAATAGTAAGCAGCCCAACATCAAGAATAAATAGTAGTAACCCATATAATGATATATTAAGGGAAACTGCTAGAACAGCAACTGACTTACATCATATTGGAAATGATAATATTTAATGAATAAATGGTAATTTAATTGGCTACTGAACGTATAAAGTATATAGTTTTACCTAATGATGTTAATAATAACAAAACTATAGGTCTGAAGTTACCTTATGGTAATGGAAAGGCTTTATTTTCTTTAACTGATACTACAGAACAGCAATTATATTATAATTTAGTAAATTTATTATTAACTGGTGTTGGTGAACGTTATAATCACCCAACATTCGGAACCGATCTACGCAGGATATTATTTGAGAATTATTCTAATGAATTAGTAGAAAGAGTTAGAAATACTATAAATAAAGCTATAAATACATGGCTACCAGGCATAAAAGTTCTTGATATTGGTGTTTCTAATACAAGTTCAATCAATAAAACAAATATGTTAAAAAATGGAATTTACATAGAATTATCATTTATAATAGATACAAATGCTAATAACTACAGAACATTAACTTTATTTGCTGATAGTAATGGCAAAATAAACATTTCAGGAAACTTATAATGGCTTCAAAAAAAGATATACAATATGTAAATAAGGATTTTAATCATTTTAGAAGTAAATTAATACAATTTTCTAAGACTTATTTTCCAGATACATATCAAGATTTTAATGAATCTTCACCTGGTATGTTGTATATAGAAATGGCATCTTATGTTGGTGACGTTTTATCATTTTACACGGATGAAACATTAAAAGAATCTATGTTGCAGTATGCAACTAATAGGCAAAGTGTATATGATATAGCTTTGACACGTGGGTATAGAGTTAATAATGTATATCCATCTATAGTTGATTTGGATGTATATCAATTAATACCATCAATTGGTAGTGGTGGTGACGTAAGACCAGATTTTAATTATTCTATAATAGTAAATGCAAATTCAATAGTTAAATCAGAAGATAATACTGATGTAGAGTTCAGAACTATTGATATAGTAGATTTTTCATATTCTAGCTCATTTGACACAACCGAAGTTACTGTTCATAGAACAGACGATAATACAAACGAACCATTATTTTATACATTAAAGAAAAGGGTTAGGGCTGTAAGTGGTAAATTACATACTGAAGTAGTTACATTTTCAAGTCCAGTTCAGTATGATAAATATACTATAACCGATACTAATATAATATCTATAGTTGATGTATATGATAGTGATGGTAACAAGTGGTATGAAGTTCCTTATCTAGCTCAGAATATAGTAATGGAGCCAGTGCAGAATATAGAACGTAATAACCCATCTATGTCACCATACAGAACATCGGGAACACCATATCTATTAAATTTTAAAAAAGTAGCTAAACGTTTCACCACTAATTTTAAGAGTAATGGTGATTTACAATTAAATTTCGGTTCTGGTATATCAGAAGAAGATGATGAAAATATAATACCTAATCCTACAAATATAGGATCACAATTATTTGATGCTGATAAAAACGGAAATCTAAATATAGACCCAACTAATTTTTTATATACAAAGACATATGGTTTGGCTCCTAGTAATACAACATTAACAATTAGGTATACAACTGGTAATGGTATTAAGGATAATGTACAATCAAATAGTATAAAATTAAAAGGTTATGTAAATACAACTATAGATGAAGTAGGATTAGATTCTGAACTGGTTAGAATAGCTAAACAATCAATATCATTCAATAATGAGTTTCCAGCTACAGGTGGTAAAGATGTTGATGGATTAGATGAAATTAGACAAAAAGCCATGTCAAACTTTGCAACTCAAAATAGAACTGTTACATTAGAAGATTACGCTATCAGAGCATATTCAATGCCATCTATATATGGATCTATATCAAAGGTACACGTTGTTTCTGGTAATGTAGATACAGATTCAGATGATTATCAATATAAGTATAACCCACTAAATATAGATATGTATGTGTTGGGATATGATGGTAATAAAAATTTAACACATCTTAATGTTGCTACAATAGAAAATTTAAAGAAATATATAGGTTTTTATAAGATATTATCGGATAGTATATCCATTAAGCATGCTTATATAATAAATATAGGTATTGATTTTAAGATAATAACCTTACCAGAATACAATTCATATGAAGTCATATCAAATTGTATAAGTAAATTACGAGATATATTTGATATTGATAAGTGGAATTTAAACCAACCAATATCAATAAATTCATTGTATGTTGCTTTGGATAGAGTTGATGGTGTACAGACAGTATCGGATGTAACTATAAAGAACCTATATGGTTCTGATTTAGGATATGCAGATAATATGTATGATATAGCTAATTCTACACGAGAAGGAATTATATATCCATCTATGGATCCAAGTATATTTGAAATAAAATATCCTAACACGGATATTAAAGGTAGGACTATTAGTATATGATACATAAAGAAGATATAAATTTAACCTTTCCAGATCAACCAGATATAATACCGATGGATGATAAGAGTCACTATTTACTTAGAGGTGATTATTCGTATATTTGGAGATATAATAAATCTACATTTAAAATAACAGTTGTTAATGGATTCTATTATGATGGTACTTCGGTACCTAGGTTATTATGGAGTTTAATTGATATATATCCAGATGGTATACATAGACCAGCAAGTCTAATACATGATTATATTTATAAACATAAAGGTATATTAAAAAATAATATACAAACTAGATTTGGTAATAGTAGATGGGAGCCAGAAGAAAGAAATTGGAATCGTAGGGATGCTGATCGATTATTTTGTAGGATGCTTAGAGAGCTTGGGGTTTCTAAAGTTAAAAGACGTATGATGTATATTGCGGTTAGAATGTTTGGATATTTTTGGTGGGTTAGTTAATGATTATATTATTTTATCCTGATAAGGATTCTACTATGTATGAAAATTACATAGATGCTAATTCAGGTACAGATGCGTCACTTGAAATATCACATGTTAACATAGACAATGAACTTTCTGTTAGTAGAACACTAATAGATTTTTCTGCATCAATTAATGAAATAAAGTTAAATGTTGATAGTGGTGTTTTCCCAGGTAATTACACTTGTAGTTTGCAATTATATTCATCTTTAACACAAGAAATACCTATTAGATATTCTATAGAATGTTATCCTGTATATGAATCATGGGATATGGGAACTGGTAGAATATCAGATTCACCAAAAATAAAGAATGGTGTTTCTTGGAAATATAGAGATGGTAGTTCTAATGCTACAACTTGGTCAGTTGATAATTTACCTACAAACGTAACATGTTCATATTTTGATAGTGTTGGTGGGGCAAATTGGTATTTTATAGAAACTGGTTCATTATTAACCGAGCAAATATATAACTACAATAGTTCAGATATAAATTTAGATATTACATATACAGTTGATAAATGGCTATCTGGTTCTATAAATAATAATGGATTGATATTAAAACGAACATTACAATCTGAAACTAGTGATGAGTATCAAGGAAAATTGAGTTTCTTTTCATTAGAAAGTAATACTATTTATCCCCCAGTATTGAAATTCAAATACGACGATTCAGTATTTGTAACTGGAAGTTTAAATCCTATACCAACTGATAAGGATATAATTGTATATCCAATAAACAAGAAGAAATATAGAAATGGGGAGATAGATAAGGTTTATGTTAAGTCTAGATTGAAATATCCAAGTAGAACGTTTACAACTCAATCTGGATACACTAACGACTATTATATGCCTAGTTCATCATATTATCAAATATCAGATTATATAACTGATGATGTGATTATTGATTTCGATACAAGTAATACTAAAATAAGCTGTGATGAGAATGGAAATTATTTTTACCTAAGAACTGATAATTTTATGCTAAATAGGTTTTATAAAATATCAATATTAGTAGATTATAACGATGAAGATCTTATATATGATAATGAATTTATATTTAAGGTGGTTAAATAGTGAATATAGAGTTATTATATTCTAGATTGAATGAGTTGGTACCTGGTTATCAATTTTCATCTATTGAAATTACAACTTTATTTGATAGTATAACTAATGACCTAATTAATTTAGATGATATAGAGAGTAGTTCGATTGATGTGTTTCAAATTATAAGTGATAGTGGTGAAAGACCACAACTTACAATAGAAGACGTTAGGTTATACCTTATACGTAGTGTATTAGGTGGTAATTCTATAATGGAACATATAGATACAAACAATACAATTAATAATCAAACTATAGAACAAACACAACCAACTAAATTTGATATTGATAGGGCTTCTAATGGAAGTGTTGTTTTGAATATAGATAGCTCTAAGAACACAACACAAAAATTATATATGACAAATATAAATGTGGTGTATGATTTGCAATCTATAAAAAATGTTATAAATACAGATATAATAGAGTTGAAGTCAAACGTAAAACCATACACACCAGACTTAAACTTGCAAATAAAAAATCTAATGATTACTATAGCCGATTTAAAATCTTCATTGCAATCTAAAGATGAAGAATTAATACAGAATAAAAATATAGTATCTGAATTAACAGAAACTATAAAATCATTAGAAGATAATTATGATTCTGTAGTGGATCAAATAACAAATGGAAATACAGATCAATTAACAAACGTACAGAATTCCATAAATGATATAGCTGTTAAGTTGGCTATGAATGAAAGTTTGGATTCGTTACAACAATTACAATTGGATGCTATACCACAACTTATAAAATCTGCTATTGAGAATAGTAAGGGTAATAAGGATATTGATAATAGTGATGAAACTGATACATTCGACGATTCTGTCGATGATGATATTAATTTTGGGGAGAGTGGTTAATGTCATTAGAACAATATAAAAATCCAGAGAATATAATAGATACTAAATCTCAACAACGAGGTAAATTATTATCTGAATCAGATGAATCATTATTAATTAAATCACTGGTAGATACAAATTTTGGACTTGGTGAGTTAGTTCCAGGTAGTAGTAACAAATACTATAATGATATTGTTGAATTACATCTATATAGTGTTGATGGGTATTATGTAAATGGCAATCATAAAGTTGAGACTTGGTCTATAGAAGATACTATTGATCCAAGATCATATTATTATAGAACAGCCAATAAAAAAGTAATATCTCTTGATGTATATAGTGATATGTCTATATTCAATTATAGAAATTTACCATTAAAAATAGTATATAACTTTCATAGGGATATAGTAGGGTCATATCTATCCGATAAAAAGATGTATATTAGAGAAATATCACCAAGTAGAAGAGAGATAAGAGTAAGATTAGAATCTGGATTTGATACTAAATTATTTAATCAATATGATAAAGATTTTTTACAAAAATATGTTAGGAATCGACCTAATGAACTACCAAAGATATTAGTTAATTTTGGTAATAATGATTTGTATTTAGCTATCAATTATATTGAAGATTTAGACAATGAATGTATAATTAAGCTATTAGACCCATTAAATGAAAAAATTGACGTTGGTTCTAAATGTTTTCTAACTATACAAATGCTAGATCCAAACATAGAAACATTCACATTAAGTGATTCACCAGATGCAAAAACTTATAATTGTATGTCTGGTCCAAATTTTGATATTGAAACTGATTACACAATAAGATCTGAAACTCAATATACATCTTGGGATGATATACTTAATATAAATTTATCATCAACTCAAAAAATACTAGATAGTTTATCATCAGATATAAATACTATACGTTCAAATATAGATTATTCGGATCCAACTCAATTCACACATTATTCTAATCTAACCATTAGAATAAAAAACTTCTATACTAAAGTAAAAAAAATAGAGGGTTATGATTCTTTAATATCTACAGTTGATAGTTTAGTTGGTAACGTCGGAGATACAAATGATAAGTATATCAAGTCCAAGAATCAAATAATAAGTGAATTTGATGATTTTGAGAAGTGGTTATATTTCTCACCACCATTACCAGAGACAACATATGATGGTTATGTATTTCAAGGTATAATTGGTAAAATAAATCCATACCCAAAACCAGATACAACATTTGAATATCCAGAGCAATCAAACTGGGATGTTTGGTCTGACGTATGGAACCAATCTGTTATTTATTGGGGTAAAAATGGCGGTACCGAGACGTTCTATCAAGTATATCCATATACAATTGCAAGTTCAATAGATGAATATTCTGTATCTTGGTTACGACAGAATTTAGCTGTAGCAGAAGAATATGATAAAAATAATATATATTCTTTAAGACAAACTATACCTGAATATATATTAATGAATACATACAATGATGATTATATTAAATTTATAGATATGACATCACATCATTTTGATATTTTATGGTCATACATAACACACCTATCTAGGTTTAATACACGAGAACATAATCAATTACAATCATTCCCAGATAAGATGTTATATGATGTAACTAAAAATTTCGGTTGGATATTGTCTAATGGTAGTGTTAATTCAAGTATAGGTAAAAATGAGCTTGGGGTTACAACTGGAGATTCTAAATTACAACCAGAACGAGATGGATTAGTAACCAAATCTGATAAGGATAGAACACACGAAATATGGAGACGTATATTAAACAACCTACCTTATATTTATAAGTCAAAGGGTACTGCACGTGGAGTGGAGTCTATAATAAATACATATGGTATACCATCGACGATACTAAAACCAATTGAATATTCCGGTACAACTACGAAAACAAATCGTAAATCAATACATGAATTTGATAAATACACATATTCAGTTAAATTTGGAAGTAATAAGTATATTACTATACCATGGGATCAATTTGAAGAAAATTAGGAATTAAATTGTCAAATCGCTATCCAGATACAATAGAAATTAGGTTCAAACACTCATCACCATCAAATCCAAATGAGACATTGTTACAATTAGGTAACTCTACGTCTACAAATTTGATAGTCGAGTTGGAGCATATTGGTGATTACACTACACAAGGAAATATAAATTTATATATTCGTAGTGGTTCTACTTATACATCAACTTCGTTATCAGGTAGTCATTTATTCGATAGTGAATTTAATCAATTATTTATAGAAAGAACTGAATTTGATGATGATTCACAGATAGATCAAAATTATAATATACATTTACTAAAGCAAAAAAATGGAGTTATAACTTATAATAATTCTATAGGTATATATATAAATGGTAGTGTTGGGTCTGAGTTTAGTGCTTATAATGATAGTTGGAATGTAGATAACACTTTATATGTAGCATACGCAAATAACCCAATAAATACTAATTATTTTAGTGGTTATATACAAGAAACTAGGTTATGGCATAAACGTTTAAATGATGATATTAAGGAACAACATGTTCTTAATGGTGAATCATACGCTGGTAACAATCCAACATCATCATATTATGATTTGATTTCCAGAATACCATTGAATGATGTAGATGTTAATATTGATAATGGGTCATATATAAATTCTATTCATCCCAATAAAGATGTAAATACAACTACTGATGGTTATATAAATAGAGCAACTCCAAATGGACTAAGCTCATTAGATTATAATTCATCACAAGAAACATACTATCAATATACACCTGATTATGGTCCAAATATATATGATAGTAATAAAATTGAGTTTGTCAGTACAGAGTTACTATCCGACTTAAACCCAGATAAGAGTGTTGAAAATTCAAATGAAACTAGATATGAAATACCATCTAATAAAATTAGAATAGCACTGAGCCCAACTGATATAATAAATGATGATATATTTGCACATACTGGTTATTTCTCTATAGACGATTATATAGGTAATCCAGAAGACATAAATCGTGATTATTATAATGAATTGGAAACATTCACTAATGAATATTGGAAGAAATACTCACAAGTAAACTCAGCTGAAGCATATTATAACATATTGAAGTTATTTGATTATAGTGTATTTCAACAAATAAAACAGGTTTTACCAGCTAGAGGTGATAACTTATTAGGTATTCTACATGAACCAAGTGTATTAGAACGTTCAAAACAAAGATTATATAAGTCAATATCAAATGAAATTAAAACTACAGATATAGACCTAAAGCTATCAGTTGACATTATAGAGAGTGATATACCCAATGATATAAAAACTGACCTTATAGGTATAACCAATATAATTGAAATTGAAAATGTTAATTATACAGCTAACATAATAAATTCAATACCAAATAGAATAACTACTGGTTTAACTTATAAATTTGATTTGGATTTTGATAGGGTTTCTCCAATTACAAGTGTATATAATAGAACTAATTTGGTTTGGGATGGTAGTGACTGGGTTTACATTAGTAATTCCGAACAAATAACTGATTGTGTAATTGAAGATATATCTTCTTATACTATTGATGGATATTATGATAATAGACAATATATATTTGATAGTGACGTTGATATTTATAATGGTAGTTATTCATCATACACAACTGAGAGTTCAGAGATAAAAAGAATTTATACAACACCAACAAACAATAGAAATTATAATGGGTGTAAATTATTAGATATACCGAATAATAATTATTCATACCCTACACCAGATAATAAGCCTGTAATTGAAGAGTTTGATATAGCTGATGATGTTTTCAATGAAGATGCAGAATCATAACATAAAATGTAAGTTTTTTTGAAAGTAAATTATATTTATATGTGAAATGTTTTTTAATTATAGTATTAAATAACAAAATTTAAAAGGAATAGAGATGGGATATTTAGATGGTAGCAGTGTAACTGTGGATTGTACCCTAACAAAAAAAGGAAGAGAATTACTATCATTAGGTAGAAGTGAATTTAATATTACTCAATTTGCATTGGCAGATGACGAAATTGATTATTCACTATGGAACCCAGCACACCCATTAGGGAGTGATTATTATGGTATTATCATTGAGAATATGCCTATAACTGAAGCTGTTCCTGATGAAACTCAAATGATGAAGTATAAATTGGTTACTTTACCTAGAAATACAAAATATATACCTACGGTAACATTACCTGGTTATGGATCTACAGTTGAAATCTCTGTTGGTGGTAATATAACAATAAAACCAGACTTAGCACAATACACAGGTGGTAATAATACACTTGGATATACAGCTATATTACACAATAATGACATTGCTACAATATCATCTTCTGGTAACGGTAGTCAAGTAACACCTACATTGGCTAGATATTTAGGTGATGGTCAATATGCAAGATCAACTTATGTTGTTGGTAAAGAATTCAAAATAACAGCTAAGCAATTATTAGTTGATAAAACGACAACACTAACATTCATAGCTAATGAAACTGGTGGTAGGAAAACGATACAATTAACAGTAAAAAAATACACTCAAATATTATAAGTAGATATTAAATGGAATTATATAGTGCATACGCAAACCCATCAGCTATAAACCAAGATTTTATATCTATAGATGGTCCAGGAACATACAGATCATTCGATGTGGGTGGTGTTAAATTTATAACATTTGAAACTGGTCAATACGATTTAAGTACAAATGCGTTTCCTGAAATATTGGAGTATTACGATATTCATGGTGATGGTACTAAAAAAAGTGCTAAATTTCCATCAACACAACACACAAATGTATTGAATGATTGGTGGATTAGTAATTTACAAGGTGGTAATGGTGTAACTGATATTAATGGCAAATCTATAGCTTATTATATTGGTGGTGCTGGTGGTTTACCTGTGTTACCAACATCATATATTTATACTAAAATAAACTCAGATGATATATCCAATGAAGTGTCTAAAATACATACGGATGAAATTTGGGATAATAATACTGGTTCATTATATACATTTTACACTCAATCATTACAATCAACAACAAGCAAACAATACTATTATGGTGTGAAGAAATTATCAAGTGACATAACTACCGTATTTTCAGTTGCATTCGGTCATGCGAATGGTAGTGGTAGTTACTCTGGTGGTGGTCAAACTAACGATTCACCATCAAAAGCAATATATAGTCAATACAAATTAATGTGTTTAGAATATGGTAATAAATTCACAATATCAGGATCGGTAACAGATTATATATATGTTATTAATTTTAATAGGGATACATATAAAGATAAACTTGATCCAGGTAACTGGCAATTATCATTAACTGAATTATCAGGATCTACGAATTTAGATATAAACTTTGGAAATGAGTTAAGTGTTGCAACTGGCTCTACATTATATACTTTGATTGACAATAGTATGGATTCGGATCAAATAATATCAGAAGAGTATGGTGATTTGAACGAATATTCAGTTGTAAATGGAACTATATCCAATGGAATAATTTCAGATGAAGAATGGGGTAAAGTATATCCAAAATTAGGAATTATAGTTCTTGATGGTAGAGTATTAGATTCAAAATTAAACTTTGGAACTTCAACTGGTTCTAATATAGATGGTGATAATGCTTATAAATTATTCACATCAATATCAGGATCATCTATAGCTACAACTGATAGGAGTACATTATATCCGTTTGATGCTAGATCATCAAAAACAATAACAAAGAATCATTATTTCATCCACGTAGAATCAAGCCAATATAACTTTAGTAATAATCCAACTTATGCATCTGGTACTATAGGTGAATTAACACAACAAACATTTATAAATAATCCAATTACATATGTAACTTCGATTGGGTTATATAATGATAGACATGATTTACTTGCGATTGGCAAGTTTAGTCAACCAATAAAAAAGAATTTCAATGAAGAGTTACATATAACATTAAACTTAGAATATTAAGGAACTAATTGATGGATAACGCACAGGTAATAGCACAGAACCTTATGAATGAATTAAACCTTTCAGAGCAATTAATGCAATCTGGTAAGGTATTCAGTAAGTTTAAATCTGGTGATATAATAGAAAATCAAAGAGAATTAGTTACATCTCCATTATGGTCAAATAGCCAAATAGAGTTAACTACTTACTATACAAATTCAAACGCAAATAATACATCTACAAATTATTACTACTCTATACATCAATTAGATGCATCTGATAGTTTATCAGAAAAACAATTTGATGTTGTTTATGGTCATAGATTTGGTAGTGGTAGTTATTCAGGAGATAACAATTTAAATGATAAGCCATCAAAAGCTATATATAGTCAATATAAACAACTCCTATTAGAACCTTCTGATGATACATTTACAATGGGGGATTCTTCTAATACAGACCACATATACATCATAAATATAGCTAGAAATAGATATAAAGAACGGTTAGATCCAGGTAATTGGCAAATATCATTAGCTGAGTTAAATGGTGGTAGTCACGCAAATAATGTATATACTGGTTCTAATGTTAGTGTTAGTTCTTCAAATAAAGTTATAACCTTGATCGATGATTCTGATGATTATGATAATACAACTGAATTATTAAATGGTATGAATCGAGTTTATAATATAAAATCTGGTAGTTTATCTAATGGTGTGTATGATGAAAATACATATTATGGTTTATTTTATCCAGATAAAGGTATGTTGGTATTAGATGCCACCAAGTTAAATTCTGATTTATCATTCAATACGGTTACAAGTTCAAACGCTAACGGTGATAACTCTTGGAAATTATTCACATCTATATCTGGCTCAACTGTAATTGACTCTGATAATGCATTTCAAGGTAGAGCATCAGAAATAATGACATCTACATACTATTTTAGTAGAATTAAGAATATGGATTATAATTATTCCAATAACCCAACATTTTTAACTGGGTCACAAGGAAATATAAAGTATCCTTCTTTTTATAAAAATCCAAATACATATATAACTACGGTTGGTTTGTATAATAACTCTAATGAATTATTAGCAGTTGCAAAAGTTAGCACTCCGAAATTAAAGTCGTTCAACAAAGAGTATATTATAAAATGTAAACTAGATTGGTAGGAGATATATACATTGTCTTGTAATACTAAAAATGGAAATAATATAGTATTCAAAATGTTTGGTGATAATGATATAAACATCACTCCATTTGAAGCTAATAAAAGCTACACATTAAATCAATCGAATTATAGTGGTAGTGGGTATAGTGTTATAAAGTGTATATTTCCACAACACGGTATATATAGACGTGATATACCACCATTAGAAACTAATAGTTATAATCCAGTACAAAACAATAATCAATTTGATGTTCATGTTAGTTGGTATTCATTACGACATAACTATTATCAAGGTTCTAATGATTGGGATTATAATCATTTAAACAATCAGAATATAAATACAAATAGAACTCTATATTGTAGTGCAAGTATAATATCCGTGCCACAAAAGAAATTTGGGAATTCTATTAAGCGTGGTAGTGTTTCTATAACCGACAAATCAAGTGGATATGATATAAATTTCATTGATGACTCTGATTTGAATTTGATTGATACTAGTTTATCAAACAGTTATATAATTAGTGATGATAACTTAATATTCTATTATGGGTTTAATGAGAAATTCTCACATCAAAATTTAACCGATATTAATCGTGATATATGTTTAGATAATTCCAAATATAAAAAGCATGCTGATGTAATTGGTAGTGTTGGGTTTTCTAATGGTATATATACACATGGTAATGTTATAAGTCAAAGTGGATATAAAGCTGACTTTAGTGGTGTATCATCATCAATCATTATACAGAATAATGATAAGTTTGTATTAGAAGATGATTTTGCTATGTCATTTTGGATAGATATTCCAGATACACAATTTGATTTAGAATACGAAAAAAATTATATAATATCCAAACGAACTTATGATATAGAAGAAGTATTCAATCAGAATAAAGGCACTATAGATTTTCGTGACGTGGAAGGCACTTATACTCAATATCCATTTGATGTGTATATATATAATTCAAATAATAGTTTTAATGGTAAACTTGGTATATCAAGATACGGTGGAACAGCAGAAACTACTATTACATCATCTAATATATTAACTGGTAGTCAACACCACATAGTTTTACAGAAGAATAGTGGTAATATAGAATTATATGTTGATGGTGAGTTAGATGTACAAGTTAGTGATAACTCTAATGGTAAAGTATCCAATAAATCCAATATTTATATAGGTTCATTAGCGAATAGAAATTCATATTTATCTGGGTCTATAGATGAATATAGATTATATGATAGAGTTTTGACATCTGGTGAGGTTGGTTATTTATATAATAATGATTTTTTAACTGGATCGGCTTACCAAACAAATATAATAGGTAATGTGTTCTATGACACTGGTATAATCGCAATGTCCGATCCTAGACCAAAATATAACTATTTATTTACTGGTACTAGTGAATCCAATGGGTTTGATATGTCATATAAAGCAACGGTGAAGTTATATGAACATGAGATGATGTGTAGAGTTAATATGAAAGATTATAATACTACTATGAATGAAACTATATTAGTTAATCCAGATAATGGTGATGGTGTAGTTAAAGAAACAATACATAGTAATCAATTTAGTCCGTATATAACTACAATTGGATTTTACAATAATAACTATGAGTTATTAGCAGTTGGTAAATTGGCTAGACCTATTAAAAAAAGAAATGATGTCGATATGACATTTGTATGTAGATTTGATATATAAGGAAAATAAAAATGGGAATGTTTAATGCTATAAAAGGTGGTCTTCAAGATACTGGATTGGTTCCTGATCCAATATGGTTGAATCCTAATGATAAACAATATATAAATCCACATATTGATTTGGATTATTCCAATGCTAATTCATTTGGACCAGCATTGGATAACCAGAACTTACCTTATAAAATAAAAGAGCCCAGTGGACTTGCTAATACTCATAAGAATAGAATTGGAATTGTAAGTCAAATCAAGAAGGGTGATCCTACATATTATAGAGGATTCTATCAACATGCATATAATATAGTTTGGAACTATATGAGTAATATATGGAATTATGGTAAGACTGGTTATGAATCAACTCAATTAGCTGGTGGAACACGTGTATTACACGATACACCACTTGATATAAATTTACCAGAACAAAATTTCTCTAAAGAAACACGTAACACTGTAGATGGAAATACTTGTCATTTATATGATTGGAATTATACTCTTAATGGTGGAAAAACTCCATTATATTTTGGTTATCCACCTCAGAAGACAATGACTGAAAGATGGAAAAAATGGATAGGTGATTCGTTATATGATGTTCCACATAGAGATATACTATATACTGATAATGGTACATTATTGCCAATGTATTGTTATAGTTATACGAACACACCAATACTAAAAGATTTACAATCAGATTATAATGTATCTAATGGATTAATAAAAACATCAGATTATGGTATGGGTACACCTGTAACTACATATGGTTATATATATGATTCACAATATAATTACTGTATATATTTTTCGTATTGTCATACAAATGCAGTTGATCACGCACTTACATTTTCATTTATAGATATGACTAAATATGAATTGATCCAATTAGATGATGGAGATGGTGTCAGATATGATGGTACTATTTGGTATCCTATGTTTGCTAAGCGTGGGAATTATATTAGTACAGGTAGAACTTCATTTGGAAAAGCAATTGATTATTCAGACGAGGAAAATTCAAGTGGTAAACTTGGATCACATGCATACCCAATAGATAGAGATGTAGAGGGTTCTATATTTACATCTTATAGTCCAAGTAAATATGAACCAGGTTTAGTAGGTCATCCAATAGAAGGATATTCTGGAAGACAGTTAGTAGAAAGACAATATTTACCACATCAAAAACCAACTATATATGAGCATTCATTCCACAAGTATGGATACAATGTAAAATTAAATAAAAGTGTAATTGAATTATTAGTCAAAACCAATAAATATTGGTCTATGGCTAAATCTATAATTGATAATATAGATGATTCGGTTGGTAATAACATAGATAATAATTCAAATAATTCTAACGGTTCAGGTGGTTCAAATACAAATACAAACACAAATACTAATACCAATACAACTGATGATTCATTAAAGTATATATCATATGGTGATTTGGGTGGTGGTAGTAGTAATGTAACTACTAATAAAGATGGTGATATAGTAACTACTAATAAAGATGGAAATGTATTTATAGAAAAGCAAAGTGATTTATTAAATGGTACCGTAGTACAAGATAATAAACAAACATTTAATAATTCATATACGGATGGTATATATGAACAACCAAGCCAAGTCACAACAACAAAAACAAGTGCTTATGTTTATAACAGAATAGATTCTGGTAGAATACGCATCGAAAATAAAGATATTAAAACTGAACCATTATGGGGTGATGTAACTGGAAGTTTATATACACATATAACTTCTAGTTTACAGAACGAAAGTTCAAAAGAATACAATTATAATATTATAAATTACGATGAAGATAATAATGAAACACCAATGTACTCTGTTTCTTGGGGTCATAGAAAAGGTACTGATTTAGTAACTTCTGATAATGGTAAGATACCAAATATACCTTACGCTGTATATCACAAATACAGATTATTATGTTTGGGTGATTCTTATGATGCATTCTATAGTAACTATGATCCTGAGAGTATAGCAAATGGAACATCCGATAGATTTGAAAATGCGTATTTTATTAACTTTGCAAATGGAAAATTAAAGGATATGTTGGATCCAGGTAACTGGGAGTTATCGTTAGGGTTAATTGGCAGATCTGGTACGTATAATACTATAAATTATATAAATGATTCTAGTTTATATCAAGGATTTACTTCGTCATTATACAATGATATTAGTGATCCAAGATTTTCACCATTAGGAAACTATTATTCGTATAGTAGCGGGTCTGGTGTGATTGATAATTATATACTAAAGTATAACTCATCAACAGATCAATACGATTCTGGTGTTGTAACACATAACTTTGATAGTGTAGGTCAGAATTCCATATTGGAGTTCACTTCAGATGAAGTATATGCAATTCAGAACAGATTAGGTGAAAATGAAGTTATTATAGCAAAGAAATCATCCGAATTCTTTAATACACAAAGTATAGATAATTCTCAACTTTCAGGTATAACAAGTGGACCAACATGTATAAGTTCAAATGATAGAATATATATAGGTGGTAGAGCAACACCATACTTATCGGCATTCGATATAGTTAGTGATGTAGTAGATAGTGGTGGTATTACTATAACTGAACACGCTGATAGTTTTGTACAGGGGATAGCATGTAATTCAACCGATACACATGTAGCTATATCACAGGATAATACACCATACTTAATTATATATAAAAATGATAGTGATGTATATACAACTTCATCTATAACTATAAACGAACAGCCAAGTGGGTATTCGGATAATATAGCATACTCACCAGATGGAAACTATTTAGTACATGGCATTAACATCTATAGAATTACGGATGATTCATACTCTAATGAAAATGTAAGTGTAATTGGAAATACGATTGGAACGGTATCAGAGTTGACATTCACACCAGATTCAGACTATTTAATTGTGGTTGATCATACAGATGCATCGACCCACTTTTTTGAAATTGACAATGTAACTGATACATTTACATATAGAGCTGATTTAACATTAGAACAATATTCAGCTACAACTGTAGAGGCCCCTTTTAGTGGTATGGCTATTCACCCAGATGGTGATAAATTATCAATTACATATAATGATGGTCAATACCAAAATGTAATTTATTCATTAGATATAACAGAAAATAAAAGAGTTTATACTGGTGGGTTAGATCCAACTACATATACATCATCAAACTTATATTTAGAATTTGATACTGATGCTATAGATGATCATAATACAAATTATAGTATAGGTAATATAACTACTTTAATTGATGATTCTTATGATAGCAACCATACATTTATAACTACATCTAAGGAAATTGGTGGAGTTCCATATTTTGAAATATACTCTGGTTCTATAACCAATGGTGTGTATAGTGGTAATTTTACACTTGGAACAAATGATACTAGAAATACATTTGGTCAGATATTCCCTACATTGGGGATTATGGTTTTGAATGGTGAGTATTTAGATACATCATCTGGGTTTTTGACTTACAACTCAGCTCCATTAGAAGGATATACAAATTATGACAATGCTTATAGATTATATACGTCCATATCTGGTGCAGCATCACCAATAACAGATGTTAGAACTACAACTCATGGATTTTCAGCAAGAAATATAGAGATAGAAACTACTAAATATATAAACCTACATATAAATCAGAATCACTTTAATTATTCTAATAACCCAACGTTTATAACTGGTTCAATCGGGAATTTAATGTATAAATCATTTGAGGTTAATCCAACTACATATATCAGTACAGTTGGTTTGTATAATGATAATCATGAGTTATTAGCTGTTGGTAAGATGAGTACACCTACAAAAAAAGACTTTGAAACACAAGTTAATATGAGAGTTAAGTTAAAATATAAACATAGAAATGGCCAAACGTAAAATAAAAGTAGAGACTAAATGGACTAATGTTCCTGATGATATATCTAATTATAAGGGATTTCTATATCTGATAACAAATACAGAAACTAAGCAGAAATATATAGGTATAAAATTATTTTGGTCTACAACTAAGAAAAAAATAGTTGGTAGAAAGAATAAAAAAATAGTAGTTAAAGAGAGTGATTGGAAATACTATGAATCATCATCTACAAACGTAAAATCCCAAATTAAAAAATATGGAAAGGATAAGTTTATATTTGATATTATAGAATGTTTCGATAACAAATCTAAATTGAACTATGCTGAGATGGAATATCAAGTTAAACATGATGTACTAACAAAGCAATTACCTACTGGTGAATTTGAATATTTAAACGAGAATATAATTCGAAAATTTTATAGATCAACTATGAATTAATATATAATTTGTATATATGATTTCTTTTTCGTAAGTTTGTATTATGAATTTACAACTTTTAAATCTTTTAGAAAAAGTATATGGTAAGCATCAATCGGTAAGTAATGGTAATTATTACTTTTATTCTCCGTTTGTAAATCACACCAAACCAAAACTATGCATCAAACTACAACCAGATAGTGACGGAAACTATAAATGGAATTGTTGGGTATCTGAGTATGGTGGATATAATATATTCACTTTATTTGCTAAATCAAATGTAGACTATAGGTATTTTGAAGAGTTAAAATCTATAGTATCAAATCACAGAATAACATTCAAATCACAACCAAAGAATAATATAAATGTAAAATTACCATTTGGCTATAAGTCATTGACTAATGGGATAAATTCCCATAAAGAGAATAAATTATATAAGTATCTAATTGACAATCGAAAGATTACGGATTTAGACATTATAAGATATAATATAGGCTACTCGGATGTGGGTGTATATGATAATATGGTTATTATACCATCATACAACTCAGACTACAAATTAAATTATTATTATTGTAGATCTATATTAGATACTAAGTCTATAACTCACAAAAAACCAGATTCTGAACCAACATCTATAATATTTGAGCATTTATTATCACCAACACACCCTATAGTTTTATGTGAGGGTATGTTTGATTCTATAGCTATTAAGCAAAATTCAACACCATTATTAGGTAAAGTAATATCTGATGTCACTATGTCTTATATATATGATAATGACATAAAAGATATAGTTATGTGCTTAGACCCAGATGCTATGAGAAGTACACTTGGTTATATAAATATGTTAATATCAATAGGTATAAATGTGTATTTTTGTGAGTTAGGGGATAAAGACCCATCTGAACATGGATATGAAGAAATGAAAGTTAGAGTTCAAAATTCAAAATTAATCAAAAAATCTGATTTAATAAAATTAAAGGTATTATATGGTAATCGATAAGCTAATTCATATATCGGATATACATATTCGACTTCACAATAGACATAACGAATATAATGTTATATTTGATAAATTATATAACTTTATAAGTAACCAAACAGGCAATAATGTAACTGTATTGACAGGTGATATTTTACATTCCAAGTTGGATATATCATCTGAATTAATATCTATAACATATGACTTTTTATATAAGCTGTCTAGATTACAACCATTAGTTGTTATACCAGGTAATCATGATTTAAATGAGAAAAATATGGGTCGTGACAATCCACTATCAGTTATTATAAATGCTATAAATGATTCTACAGATACACATATACATTATTTATTTGGTAATGAAAATTTGGTTATAGACAATATAAATTTTTGTCATATTCCATTTTATGATAAAACACATATAGATTATATAGATGATTCTAAAATAAATGTTGGTTTGTATCATGGTGATATTAGTGGTTGTGTATATGATACAGGAGAACCATCACGTTCAAATGTCAAAATAGACATATTCTCTAAATATGATTGTGTGTTATTAGGTGATATACATAAAAGACAAATATTAGATAATAACATTGCGTATGCTGGGTCATTAATCCAACAAAATTTCTCAGAGAGTTGTGGTGATCATGGTGGATTGATATGGGATTTGGTTGGTATGCAAATAGTACCATTTGATATTACTAATGATTATGGGTTTTATACTGTTGATGTTAATAATATAGTTTTAGATGGTATTAAGCCCAACTACAAGGTTAGAATACCACATACCACAAGTAACATAGCTAATGCAATTGAGGTACGTGACACGTTAAGTATGATGGGTGTTGATATTGGTAGTGTGGAGTTGATAAATTCTGATAATAGTAAACTGATAGTATCCGATAGAATACAATCAAATAACATGTTAGATGTTGATTATCAATGTAATGTTATACGTGAAATGTTATCAAACAAAGATAATATAACTGATAGTGATATTGATTCTATAGTTGATCTGCACATTGATAATTATAAGATGGATAATGTAGATACATCAGTAAGAAATATAAGTATATCTAAACTTTGGTTTGATAATATGTTTTCTTATGGTAAAGATAACTATATATATTTTTCAAGTTACACACCTGGTATATTAGGTATAATTGGAGAGAATCAAACTGGAAAATCATCAATATTAGATATAATAACATTTGCTATATTTGACACAACTCGAAGAACTACAAAATCAGCTGATGTTATGAACATAAGCTCAGATGAGATGTTTGTTAAAATAGAAATCGTTATAAATGATGAATTATTTTATATAGAACGTTATGGTAGTAGGTCTAAAAATGGAACTGTATCTGTAAAAGTAGATTTTTATACGTTACAAGATAAACTTAATGGTGATAAGCGTTCATCTACTAATAAAATAATACAATCATATATAGGTAATATAGATGATTTCTTGATGACTACATTCTTATCACAAGATAATGGATTTAAATTTTCAAAATTAACACAATCCGAAAAAAAAGATTTACTGATAAAATATTTAAATATTGATATTTTTGAAGATATAAAATCCTCAGTTGATGATGAAGTTAAACGATTTTCTAATTTATTGAATGTACATAAGAACATAGATATAAACTTTGAAATTAATAATTCCAAACTGAATATAGAAGCACACACATCAGAATTAGAAGTTCAAAAAAATAATATACATAATATAAATCATAATATAGATGAACTTGTTAATTATATATCAATTCAAAAGTCAAATATAACTGATATAACTACGGTTGATATGAGTGTTAGTGATATTGATAGTTTAATTGAAACTAATAATGATTTATTGGGTTCTATTGATATTGATGGTTGTAATGAATCTATAGAATTATATAATAATAAAATAAAGTCTATAAAATTAGATATGGGTGAGTTATTAGAAACGTATAATAATTCAATTGAATTTATAAAGTCAAATTCAAATTTAAAATTGGATATACAATCAAATAAACAAATTGTAATTTCAAAAAAACAATTGATCAAATCATACACATCTGAGATAGATAAATTTTCGGATTATGATTACGATCCAGAATGCAGTCATTGTGTAAATAATAATAAACTTTATTTTGACAATATAGAAACTAAACGCACATTAATAACTAAGTTGGAATCTGAAATAGAAGTTTTAGAAAATAAATTACTTGTGGGTGAGGGTCTATTAGTAGAGTACGATTTGCATATGACTATCATAGATAACTATAATGAAAAAAAGTCTGAGGTTGAATTGTATAAGGATAAACTTATAAGTTCTACCGATAAATTATCTAAGTTGAAATTAGAAGTAGATAAAATAACGTCCAAATTAAATGAATTACAACAAGATAAGAATACTATAATTAATAATAAAGATATTATAGATAATAACAATATAATCATGTCACGTATAGAAAATACTAATATAAAAATTAAGAGTTATAAGGATGAACGTGATGAGATTGATAATATAATATCCAAATTGAATCTTGATATATATAAAGAAAATGATAATATTGATAGGTTAACTAATATACAAATAGAAATATCAGATCTATCGAAGAAACATCACATATACAAATCCTACTCCGAATTATTATCTAGAAATGGAATTCAACTTTATATATTAAACACTATGATTGATATTATAAATATAGAGACTAATAATATAATACATGGTATGGTTGACTTTAATATAAAAATGGTATTGAATGGTAGTAATATAGATCATTATATAGAGCATAATGGAACATATAGAGATTCTAGACTTGCAAGTGGAATGGAATCATTTATAATTGATATTGCTACACGAGTTGCATTATATAGGATTTCAAGTTATATATCTATAGATTTTTTGATGATTGATGAGGGTTTTGGTGCTTTAGATGTCAATAACCTAAGTAAAATACCTGATGTATTTGATATGTTACGTGAATACTATAGTAATATAGTTGTTATATCACATATAGATTCTATTAAGGATTATATGGATAACTATTTACATATAATTAATGATGGGGTATCACGAATAACGTTTTAAATTTATATTTATTATATATGATAATAGATAAAAAATTAAGTAAAGATTTGGGGAGTTATAGGGTTGATGTTTTAGACACGACTTTATACTCTCCATATTTTTTTAATATTACCGAGATAGAACGTGAGTTTGGTTATGGTAAGAATATAATTAAATTAAATCCAAATTATAATGTTTTAAATGGTAAGTATGGTATATTAGTAGATATAACTGATTCTAATAAAAATAGTGTGTATTATAATGTATCAACCAAGAAATTAAGTGATAAATCTAGAATAATAAATGTTAATATTACTGATGAAGTTAAGAATGGTATAGCGATTATAACTTTGGTAGCAACTACTATTGATGGTAAAGTTGTGAAGTATAATCATAATATCATAGTAAACAAAGAACACATCACCAACTCCGAGATAATTTTTGTAGATAAAACACCAATTATAGAATATTCAGAACAAAGAAAAAACAAATATAGTATCTCTTATGATACAGATAGAGTATTGTCGCTGTCTGGTAATGCAATTATAGATAAGAAATCATTACATTCTATATTAACAGATTCAAATGCAAATTTCAATTCTAATTTGATAGGTAGAACAATATCATTAGATTTTAATAGTTCTACATTTGATATGAGTAAACCATTCCAAACAACAAATACAATAACCAGAACTATAAGTGGTATAATTAACTCTAATACGATAATACTAGATTCACATATAAAGTTAAATAGTACAATTCACAATACCAACTTTACACCTAATAAATCATATAATGTTGCTTATACAACTGATTATATTGATAATGGAACTAATGTATCTATACCAGATATAAAATCTTATCTTTATATAGAAATGTATAATTTAAAACCTAATACTGGATTTATAGATTCGATTGGGTTATTTTCAAAGTCAAAAAATAGTAATTATGAAACTTTTAACTTAGTTAATAAATCAAAGTTAAAATATAACGATTTGATGGTTGATAATACTAATATAGATTCATCGTATAGAATTGGAGATATAAATTCACAAGAACACATAGATAATTATATATCTACAACCGAACCATCCATAGATCTACTTTATGATAATACAACCTTAAATAAATCTATATATACTGATTATACGTCTAATGTTACATCAAGTACAGATATTAAGTTATCATCTAATAATTTAGTTTCAATATACAAAGACCATATATACACATTTGAATTTCAATATTATTATTTGGAAGATGAGTATAGTAATGGTGTTCCAGATATGGATATTATTATAGATGGTGATCCAATAGGTAGAAATGGTGAGTCGCTTGTTGTTGGGAAGATATTAAATAAAATCAATAGTAATCGTGGTAAAATGAAGTTTAACTTCAAACCTAACGTAGATGCCAATATACATCCAACATTTAGAATTAATGGTGGTAGGTGGTATATATCTGATATATCAATAAAGTCATATTATAAATATGGATTTAATCCAGAACACACATATTGTTATATAGAACTACCACATGACATAAATGATGATGATACAGATTTTCTAATTGAATTTTACAACCAGAACAATAACAAATCTAAATACTATCATACTATTGATAGAATGAATGTTAACGGTAGCAACTTGTATGTTAACGGTAGAGATAATATAATAAATGGAACTTTATATATCGGTGATGATATAAATAAAGGTATTCAATTAGAACAACATAATAGTGCGTCTATAATAAGATCGTATAACTTTGATCCAGATGTGAAGTCTGGGTTTATGTTATATTCTGGTTCTAACCCTATAACTGAGAGTAGTCATGTATTCTCTGATATGGGAGTTTATATGCAAACTAATGATGGTAATTTTTTTGATTTTGCAAATGATAAATTAGATATAGATGCTACAAGTTTAAAGATAAATGGTGTTGATGTAACATCTGGTGGGGGTGGTGATACTTGGACTACATATGGGTATATAAGTGATGGTGTTAGTGTTGTAGAGGGAACTAATGGAACAGAATCTATATTCACTATAACTGGATCTCATGGTGTGTCTGGTAGTTTAACTGATACAACTATGTCATTTAAATTAGAACCTATATATGATTATAAGGGAACATTCACAACTGAAGAAACAGCTGATATAACAACGCCTATACAATTCAAACAAACTCCATCTGGGTCTGGATTATTCACTACTGGTGATGTAATATCAACATTTACTGGTTTGGATGTTGTTGGGATACAATCATTTGTTGGAGTTCCAAAATACATCAGAGCATCAGTTACAAATGGAGTTGTTGGTGTTGGTATTGTATTCACTGGTACAACTGGAGTACAAGATATATTATTTAATGGTTATATATATGATCCAAATGGGTCATATACACCTGGACAACAATTATTCTTATCCACATCAGGAAAGATTAATTATAAAAGTACAATTAATTATACGTTAAGTGGATATGGTTATATACAACGAATTGGAGTTGCTATAACTGATAAAGTAATATATATAAATCCAGGTGTAAGTGATTTCACAGGATCTACGCCACCACCACCATAGGAATAATTAAAACTAATTTATATTTATTATTAGAATATATTAATATTTTCATATATCTAATAAATATTTCAAGTAGGATAACGAATGTCATATGATTTATCAGGTAGTATAGTATCCGAAACGTATCAAAGGTTACTACAAATAAGCCCAGGTGATAACCAATCGATACTAGACGGATCTGGATCACAACCACCAATACTTCACTTTAAAACAGCATCAGCAGAAATGTTCTCTGGTTCATTTTATGGTAATGGTAGTAATATAGTTAGTATAACAACTTCGTCTATAACAAATTTCAACTTAGAAGTTTCAAAATCAGCAGCTACATCTGGGTTTGGTAACTTTTCAATAGAAGATTTAAATGGTAATGGAATTGTTTCAACTTCTATACAAATATTAGGTTTAGGATATGAAATATCTGAATCGTCACAAATATTAATTGGAAATAGTTTATTTTCTTCATCTGATCAATTCTTACCTATAACAACTTCGTCTATAACAAATTTTAATTTAGAAGTTTCAAGATCAGCACAATCAAACGGATTTGGTAATTTTTCATTAGAAGATACAAATACTATTTCTTCATCTCAACAAATAACAGATTTAGATTTTTATAAATCTGGTTCAAGAATACATATATCAGATATAACAGCATCTGATTTACCAAGCAAAACATCATTATACTCTCCATTAGTAATCGATTCTGATGGAACTATTGGTATTGGTAGTGACTATACAGCTGATACTGGTACTGGTACAGTTGATATGATTACATCTTCAGCACCAAATATATTATTAGTAACTTCCGGTACTGGTACTAAAAATATAAAAGAAGCTGATTCAACAATAAATTTTAGAAATCAAAATATATCTGGATCTGGTGTATTTTTAGAAAGTAATATAGTTTCATCATCAGCCCAAATAATAAATGGCAGTGGGATTGTTTCTCAATCAGAACAATTAGGGTTATCATCTACAGATAATGTAACATTTAATTCTGTTACTGCGAATACATTTATAGTTAGTAGCTCAGTTACATATATAACTACAAGTTATATGAGTGGCTCTACTAATCACGGTGATACATTAGATGATACTCATCTATATACTGGTAGTGTTAATATCACTGGTAGTTTATCGTTAAATGGTGAAACTTTAGGTTCATATGGAACTAATGGGGCTGGTAGTGGTCTTTCTATGTCATTAGAAAGACGGTTTTCATTAGAATTTCCAAATTTACAACCGGTTACGTATGCAGAGACAACTGAAGATGATAGAATAGCATTTTATGATATAAATGAGAATCTACATAAAACATTAACATTTTATCATTTAGGTAAAGGTTTAGAATCTACAATAGTAAGTAACTTATTTGTATCATATTCATTGGCATATACGGGGTCATTCACTGGTAGTTTTTATGGTGATGGTAGTGAATTAACTAACTTATCATCATCACAAATAGACAATTTCTCAACTGATGTTTCAAAATCAGCAGCTACATATGGATTTGGTAACTTTTCAATAGAAGATTTAAATGGTAATGGAATTGTTTCAACTTCTATACAAATATTAGGTTTAGGATATGAAATATCTGAATCGTCACAAATCTTAATAGGAAATAGTTTATTTTCTAGTTCTAATCAATTCTTACCTATAACAACTTCTTCTATAACAAATTTTAATTTAGAAGTTTCAAGGTCAGCACAAGAATTTGGATTTGGTAATTTTTCATTAGAAGATACAAATACTATTTCTTCATCTCAACAATTAATAGATTTAGATTTTTACAAATCTGGTTCAAGAATACATATATCTGATATAACAGCATCCGAATTACCATCTAAACCAACTACGTATACTCCATTAGTTATAGATGATAGTGGGTACGTTGGTATTGGTAGTGACTATACAGCTGATACTGGTACTGGTACAGTTGATATGATTACATCTTCAGCACCAAATATATTATTAGTAACTTCCGGTACTGGTACTAAAAATATAAAAGAAGCTGATTCAACAATAAATTTTAGAAATCAAAATATATCTGGATCTGGTGTATTTTTAGAAAGTAATATAGTTTCATCATCAGCCCAAATAATAAATGGCAGTGGGATTGTTTCTCAATCAGAACAATTAGGGTTATCATCTACAGATAATGTAACATTTAATTCTGTTACTGCGAATACATTTATAGTTAGTAGCTCAGTTACATATATAACTACAAGTTATATGAGTGGCTCTACTAATCACGGTGATACATTAGATGATACTCATCTATATACTGGTAGTGTTAATATCACTGGTAGTTTATCGTTAAATGGTGAAACTTTAGGTTCATATGGAACTAATGGGGCTGGTAGTGGTCTTTCTATGTCATTAGAAAGACGGTTTTCATTAGAATTTCCAAATTTACAACCGGTTACGTATGCAGAGACAACTGAAGATGATAGAATAGCATTTTATGATATAAATGAGAATCTACATAAAACATTAACATTTTATCATTTAGGTAAAGGTTTAGAATCTACAATAGTAAGTAACTTATTTGTATCATATTCATTGGCATATACGGGGTCATTCACTGGTAGTTTTTATGGTGATGGTAGTGAATTATATAATATTGGTACAGAATCAATAAATGACTTTCATAGTCACGTATCAGGTGTATTTTCTGATATATTTGATTGTTCTGAATGTTTAGATGGTAGTGGAATAATATCTTCATCGGGTCAATTACAAGACATGTTTAACAATAATGTGTTTAGTATAAGTGGTTCATTCACTGGAAGTATAGGTACAGAATCTATAGATAATTTCTATGGTCATATATCAAATATATACTCTGAAATTTTAGATTGTGATGCTTGTTTACAAGGTAGTGGTATAATATCATCATCAGATCAATTACAAGAGATATTTAGTAATAATACATTTAGTTTTAGTGGTTCATTCTCTGGTTCATTTAGTGGTTCATTCACAGGTAGTGTTGGTACTGAATCTATAGATAACTTCTATACTCATGTATCTGGTGTATTCTCCGATATATTTGATTGTAGTGAATGTCTAAGTGGCAGCGGTATAGTTTCTTCATCAGAACAAATAGATTTTAATTTTATAACTAATAAACCAACTATATATTCGTCATCAGATCAATTTACTTCGTCATTAACAGATGCAGGATTTAGTACAAAATCATGTGAGGAATGCCTGAGTGGCAGTGGTATAATATCTCAATCAGAACAATTAACTGACGTTATAACAATACCAACTGCGGGTGCATACTTCCAATCAACAACACATCAATATACTGGTTCATTTACAGGAAGTATAGCTACTATATCAATTGATAATTTCGATTTAGAAGTTTCAAAATCAGCAGCTGCATATGGATTTGGTGGTGGTGGTGGTGGGACATACACAGCAGCTACAAATGGTGGTTTAGGTTTATCTACTACTGAATTTTCTTTAGACTTAAACAATTTAATAGTTAAACCTACAGCTGGTTATACTGATATATTCCCATTTAGATCTGTAAGTGATAATGATAATAGATCTATAACTTTATTTGAATTAGCTAGATCTATAGAACCAATAATATCACAATCAATATTGACTTCTGCATCAATGATAACAAATTCAGCACAAATAATTTATTCTCAAATACCAGGTGCACCACAAAACTCTATAGAAGATGGAGATACAACTTGGCTTACAGGTTCATTCACAGGTTCATTTAGTGGTAGTGGTTATTTCTCTACATTAACGGTTAGTGGCTCAAATACATTTAAGAATTATGGATTAGCTATACTTGATGGAGAAACTATACTATCGGGTACAATTAGAATAAGTGGTTCTATAATAGAAAGTAATATAATATCATCATCTACACAAATATCAACGTATGATATGTTTTTAGAGAAGACTGGTGATAATATTATTAGTAGCTCTAATCAATTCTTACCAATTACAACTTCGTCTATAACAAATTTCAACTTAGAAGTTTCAAGGTCAGCACAAGAATTTGGATTTGGATTTGGTAATTTTTCATTAGAAGATACAAATACTATTTCTTCATCTCAACAAATAACAGATTTAGATTTTTATAAATCTGAAACACAATACATAGCGTCTGGTAGTATATCAAGTGGCTCTATATGTTATGTATATCAAAGTGGAAGTGTTAAAGTATCAACTAATTTAACGGAAGTTGCATCATCTAAGAAATTAGTGTTGGCAACTACCGATGTAGCACATAATACACTTGGAACGTTCTCAGAACTGGGTAATAGTGGTAATATATATAATGGATTGACACCATCAACAGTTATGTATTTAAGTGAAACTGGAAGACCAACATCAACACAGCCTTCAACTGGAAATACATTCCTTAGAATAGTAGGATATTCAGAAACTACATCATCTATATATTTCAATCCATCTACAGAATGGTATCAATTATCATCTGGAAGTCAATTAGATTTATTAGATAGTAAATGGCAAATGATAACATCTTCAAATGAATCAGTTGGTAGTTTAGAATTAGGAACATATAATCATATAAAAACATTAATGGATGGTAATTTCGATTTGACCTATGTAAATACAAGTTCATTAGTTGAAAGTGTTCGTCATATGTTTGTATTTAAAACCGATGGAAGTAATAGAACTATAAATAATAGTCATGCTAATGTGTTTGATAACTTTGGTGGTTCATTTATATTAAGTGGTAGTGAAAGAGGTGTATTTGAATTATTCAAAGATGGTGATGGTGAGATAATATTTACTGGAGGTCCAACAGAGTAATGCCATTATTCGGACAATATATAGCAAAAAGACCTGAGATGAATTTAGCATTTGATAATTCTACACAGGATTCTTCAATGAATTCATATTCAGTCATTAATAATGGGGTTACTTTCACAACTAATCAATTAGGAGAAAGTAATAAAGCTGGATCATTCTCATCATCTGATTATTTAGATCTCGGTGATAATGCATCAACATTATTACCCTCAAATTCAAATACGAAAACTATATCAGTATTCTGTAAAATGAATTCAGATGTAGGTAGCAATCCGATACTCGGTTACGGTAATAATGATAATTTATCCAAACGATATTTTGCAATTTTATTGAACAGTAATGATGCTTTACAAGTATATACACAACCATATTCAACATCATATGGAGGAGGGCACAATTTCACTGGCAAAATGGTAACATTTGATATGGTTGGATTAGAATTAGAATTAATCAATTGGAATCATTTTCTATACATCATAGTTAATAAAACCATAAGTTTATATGTGAATGGGATTTTTATATCATCTGGTACCGTAACATATTTTAATGTTCAGGGAGAACAATCAAATGTAACATCTTGGAAAGCAGTGAAAATAGGACTTAATTATCAAACGGGTGGTAATCAATATTTGGATTTGGATATGTCCAATTATACTATACACTCGTCAAATTTAGGTGGATTGAGCGCAGCAATCCTAAACAAGCAAAAAGGCAGAATAAGAATATAAATTATATATATTTATAATAAAGAGAATATAAAATGATTAGAAGAATAAATAGTAAATTAATAGAAGATAGAGCTTGGGATGGAAGTTGGTTAATAATATCAGCATCAACAACCTCAAATCAATCAGAACAATTAAATGAATATAATAAATTTTATATTTATGGTAATGGTAATTTCAATTTTAATAGTATATCAACTGGTTCAATAAAAGATGATAGATTATATTATTATGAAATACAACCAACAGGTTCGGAAACTATGACTATAACGAATGACATAACAAATGCAATGGATAATTTTGGAGCATCAATACCAGTTTCAGGTTCAGAAACATTAGTAGGGAATTTATATAAAAATGTAAATGGCGATATAAGAATCATAGTATCACCAATCGAATAAAAGGAGTTTAGAAATGCCTAAATATTATTTTAGAAAAGCAAATCAATTTATAGATTTTAATGAAAATCAAGTTAGTAATTTATATCCAAATGGAAACTGGACTTATAGATTATTAGAAGAAGCCGATTTAACACGGTTTAATGACATAGTGTATTCTCAAAAGAATTATGATTATGTTTTCAACGGAACAATACCAGAAGTTTCAGTAGAACAAATAAGAAATCAAAAAATATCACAATTAGAAGAGAACTATACAAATAAAATAAACGAAGGAATAGTATATCAATCTAAACATTTCTTATTAGATGATAATACAAAAGGGAATATTGCAGATTGGAATCAAGCGATTGAGAAAGATAGAAAACTAAAATCAGAGAATGAATTATATACACGGAATATAATAACTGCCTCTATAACAGATGCAAGTGGATCACAAAAATACGTTACAGATTTGGAATGGGATATATTCTTTATGACGTTTGTTGGTAGTTATGCAACTATAAAACCTGTCAAAACAGCAAAAGAAAATACAATCCACACCTTATCTGGCTCAGCATTAGATAATTATGATGTTAGTTTATAAAATGGATAATATGATATGATATTTGGGCAGATAGCGAGAAGACCTTATACTAATATTATTGGTAATAATACATCAAATGATAATTCTGTTAATAATCACACTATTACTAATACAGGTTCAGTTGGATTTAGAGCAGGTGTAAATGGAGAAAGTAATAGAGCATTTGATTTTACAGGAGCAGGGAATAAATATTTAAGTCTTGTAAGTTCAGTATTAAATAATATAGCTGGTTATATGAATAATCAAGGGACTATAATGTTCCATATTTACCACGATGCAAGTTCAACTACAAGAGGTTTTATAAGTGGATTTAGTACAGATAGCCAAGCATCTATTTTAATACAAAGCAATAGTTCGCCGAAATCAATAGGACAATATTCTTATGACGGTAGCTCTACTCCTAGACATCTTTCAGATAATAACTGGACTTTTTCTAATAGTGTTTGGTATCATTATGTAGCGACATTTGACTCTTTAAATTTAGAAACATTTAAAGACGGTAACTCTGTTTATTCATTTACTTTTACAGGTAATGCGAAAGTGGATAGTACAAATGTTTTATTAATCGGTACAAGAGATGATTATAAAGCAAGTGGTTCGTTAGATGGAGCATTATGTAATATTAGAGCTTATGGTGTTAAATTAAGCAAAGGTCAAATCAAAATGATATACGGACAAAAAGGCAGAATCAAATCATAAATTTGGATTTAAAGTGGCAAATATAGAAGAATTCAATAAAAAAATAAATATAAGCATCGGTGCAATTGCATTGTGGACTTCAATGTTAGTGTCAGCAACATTTACATTATCAACTATATATTGGAATTTTACAGCTTTACAAGATAGAACTGATAAACGTCATGAGAGACTTATATTAGCAGATAATGATATAAAAGAACGTATATTACATTTAGAAGAAATATACAACAAATCAGAAGTTAAAGAATTAAAGATGAATTTGGAAAGTGCAGCTGCTAATAACACTACATTAACAAACCAACTGAATAAAATGGAAGAATCATTAAACAATATAGAACATGAACGTTAAATAATAGATTGATAGTATTTTAATTTATATTTATATTTATAAAATTGTAAATTTAAAGGTGTTTGATGTCTAAAGAAAGAGTACAAATTAATAATCTTAATGATGTAAAACGAGTTCTCAGTGGTGATTTTGTAAATGTTCAAATTGGTTATGGTAGTAATGAAAAAGATATTCAACGTAAGATAGGTGAAACTTGGGTAGGGTTAGATGGAATTGAATGGGAGCAGATGAATGGATATAAATCTAAAGTAACCAAGTTAGACGATATTCGAGCAGAGATAAATAAATATAATTCATGTCCTATGGAAATATGTAATGTAAATCAATACAATGAAACCAGATTAGACAAGAAATTCAGAAATTTAATGGGTATGTGTGGTAAATGTGTAGCCAAACTAGAAACTAAAATTAGAGTTGATGGTAATTGGGAAGAATACGAAAAAAATAAAGTTAAGCAAAATGCTATATCTTATCTTAAAGATAAACAAACAGAATTACAAGATATGGTGAATGCATTAGAGAACTTTAGCACTATACGAGAGAATGGAACAGTAGATAAATGGTCTAAATTAGATCCAGAACAAGTGAAGAAAGATATAATTGATGATTTCGAGAGATATAAATCAGAAGTTAAGAAACAATATAATATAACAGATGAGGAAGTTATGTGAAGAATTTTTTAGAAGCATTATTAAAAAATTTAAGAGAGATATTCTCTGATGTAGATGGTGATTTATCATCTAAAAGACTAATAACATTTTTAGGGTTTTTAGTGATGATAATTACTTGGGTATGTAATTTATGGTTTGGTATGATTATATTAGATTATATATTCGATGGGTTTCTATATTTGGTTGTTGTTGGATTAGGTGTAACTGCAACTGAAAAGTTTACAGATGCCACTAGAAGAGTTAAGGCAACTATAAAAAGTCTTAACGATAAATAAATGGTAATATGAATGAGACATGGTATTAATAAATGTGATGTGTGTACTATCAATGATATGAAAAATGAAAATTGGTGTACATTAAAATGCCAATTAAGAGACTATGTACTTGATAAATTATGTAGTGGTACTGATATTAAAGGTTGTCATGAAAACGTTAGATCATCAGAATTTAAGGTTGTTATAGAGGAATTATCTTGTTTGTTATAGATTCATCTATGAAAGAGAATATATTTGATAGTATATGGAACAACTCTATAGTTGGGATATTATTAGTATCCAAAGATGGTTTAATTCTACATGCAAATGATATATATTTGAATGTAATTGAATATAATCTAGCAGAAATACAATTAAAAACATTCCAATCAATAACTCACCCAGATGATGTAGATTCTGATGTTGAGATGACCAAGCGTATATATGATGGTGAAGTTCCATCTTATAGAATGAAGAAACGTTATATAACTAAGACTGGAGTTATAGTTTGGGTTTTATTGAATGTATCACCAGTTAGAAGTTCAGATGGTGAATTTATATGTTATTTAGCACAAGTAACCGAACTGATAAATTTAAACCCACCAATATTGTCTATAAGTACAGTTACTGATAGTATTGATGTATTTAAATGGGCTAGAACTAATTGGCAAATGATAGTATTTGGGTTAACTGCTATAGCTGGTATAATATCATATGTAATCAAAGAATTTAAAAATTAAGGTTTAATGGCTATAAATTGGAAGTTGATAGAAACTCAATTAGATATTATATTTACAAAAAAAAGACCATCTAATGAAAGAGACGCAGCTAAATCAATAGCAGATGCATATGAAATAGGAATGCTATCTGCAACTACAATGTTACAAAATAGTTTATTAACTTATAACAAAGCTATATTACAATCTAATTTAGAAAGTGCATTTTTATTAGCTAGAGCCACATCAAAGTTAAATATGAAATTGGTAGCTAGTGGGTTTGTAGGGTTTTGGGCTGGATCACAATTTTCACCATTACCACCTCACCCACCAACTATATTACCTATGCCAATACCAACTCCATGTGTAGTTGTATTTCCAGGTGATATAAATTCATTGGAAGTTGCACTTAAAGCATCATTAATGGCGTTTAGTGGTAAGACAACCAATATTACCATACAAAGTATGATATTAGCGTTAAGAACGCATACAACGACTATAAATGGTGTTTATAATGGTTTGGTTCCTTCTCCAACTGGACCAATACCATCACCACCAATACCATGGGTAGGTATTTTTTAATAAATTTAAGGTTATTATGGAAATTATAAATTATATAATTATTGTTGTTTTGGGTATAATTGGATTTTTTGTTTATGATAAAAAGAATAGAGAATCTAAATTAGAAGATAATAAAAATAAGTTAGATACTAAAAGTTCAGAATCTAAATTTATAGAAAGTAGAAAAGAAGAACTAAAACATAATATAGAAGTTTCAGATAGAAACATAAAAGAATTAGACATTAAACTATCTGAGTTAGATACCAGAGAACAAGAGTTAATAGCCACATTTTCAGCTATAAGAGAACAAGAAAAAATAACATATGACGAATCAATAGCAATTCTTAGGAATATAGATAATGAGTAGAATAATAATATTAATATTCATATTATCAACATACAGTTTATATTCGCAAGTTGATATAATGAAATCTGATACTTGTTTACCAAGAGAGAACTTGTATAAATATGGATTTAAGATATATGAGTTACAGAAGAAGATAGAAATATTAACCGATATATCTGATAATAAAGATAGTATTATACATAATAGGATGTCACAAATAGAACTATATAAGTCAACTATAAAAGAACATCAATTTTTATTAACTGAATATGATAAATCACAGAAGTTAAATCAAGATATAATAAATCTACAGAAGATAAGAATAGAAGAGTTACAACCTAAATGGTATGATAGAAAAGAACTATGGTTAGGAACTGGGTTGATTTTAGGTATATTAATAATGTTATAAGATTATGAATAAGAAAATATTAGAAAGTTTAAAACCAGAATTACTAAAGTGTAAGCAAGATATAGTTTATTTTGCTAAAAAGTATTGTAAAGTAGAACATCCGATGAAAGGTGTTGTTCCATTTGAACTGTATGAATTTCAAGAGAAAGCATTATTATCTATTATGGAACATGATAGAAACATAATACTTAAAGCTAGACAGATGGGAATATCTACTCTAACTGCTATGCGATGTGTTCATATGATGATATTTGAGCAGAATAGGAATATACTTGTAATTGCAATTGATGAGAAGACAGCTATAAACTTAATTAGAAAAGTTAAGTTGATGTATGAAAATCTACCTACATTTCTTAGGTCTATGGTACCGAGAAAAGAAGATAATAAAACTTCATTAGTATTAAAGAATGGATCTAGAATAAAGGCAGTTGGTTCATCTCCGAATGCAGGTAGGTCAGAGGCTCTAAGTCTATTAATAATTGATGAAATTGCGTTTATTAATGATATTTCGGAGATTTGGACATCAGCACAAGCAACCCTATCACGAGGTGGTTCGACTATACTTTTATCAACTCCAAACGGAACTGCAAATTTCTTTCATAATATGTGGGCTAATGCAGAAGCAGGTGTTAATGGATTTAATTTTATAAAATTACCTTGGTACTTACATCCAGATCAAGACCAAGCATTCAGAGATAGACAAACTATAGAGTTAGGTGAAAAACAGGCCGCACAGGAATATGATTGCGATTTCGCTTCGTCAGGTAACTCATTGATAGAGCATAGGATATTAGAAGAATACAAAAAATTATGTAATGATCCAATCGAAACTCGTTATAACAATGATTTTTGGATATGGGAAGAGGCATCAAACAAACATGATTATGTAGTTGCTGTCGATGTTGCACGTGGAAACGGTTCGGATTATTCAACTGTACAAGTATTAGAAGTTAATGAATTAAAACAAGTGGCTGAATACAAAGGTCAGGTTGATACTAAGTTATTCGCTAATAGAGTTGTATCTATAGCTAGAGAATATAATAATGCTATGTTGGTAGTTGAGAATAATAGTATTGGTTGGGCTGTAATACAGGATGTTATTGATATTGGTTATGACAATATATATTATTCAAAATCAGCTATTAATGTTCTTGATGATAGCTCTAATGCTTATAAATACGATTATAGATATAATAAAGATGGTATGACACCTGGATTTACTATGTCACACGTAACACGTGAATTAATAATTGATAAATTAGCATTATATTTTAGAGAAATGGATCATAATGGTGTATATACATCACGACCAAAAATAAATTCACTTAGACTTATAAATGAAATGTATTCGTTTATATGGGATGGTAGAAAAACACAAGCAGCAAAAGGGTATAATGATGACTTAGTTATTGCTATGGCAATAGGACTATATACTAGAGATTTTGCAGTTAGAGTTAGAGGTGCAGGTAGTAATATTAAGATGTCTATGCTACGAAACATCAAACGAGTTAAAAACGAACATCAATTTAAAAATGAAGATCCTTGGCAAATGAAAGTTGGTAATGGGGATTCATTTGATTTAAGATCACTATTATAGAAAAATTCAATTATATTTATATACAATGGCAAGTTTAAAAGATAGGTTAAATAAACTATTCTCTGGAAACGTAATAGTACAGAGAATTGATAAGAATAAATTAAAAATAATTGATCCTAATGTAATACAGAGTGCAGGTTCACCCTATACATCTGATAGATACAAAAGATTAGTTATGCGTAGAAGTTTGGTGGATTATGAAAATAATTCATATAATTTCAATCAAGAACGTATGGATTTATTCAAAGATTACGAGATGATGGATAAAGATTCTATCATATCTGCTGCGTTAAAGGTGTATGCTGATGAAGCTACACTAGTCAATGAACGTGGTGATATGTTAGTAGTTAAAACTGATAATGCAGATTTAAAGGCTATATTAGACAACTTATTTTATGATGTGTTGAATATAGAGATGAACCTATGGAATTGGGTTAGAGAAACATGTAAGTACGGTGATTATCCAGTTTTATTAGATGTTAGGCAAGATTATGGTGTTGTTAATGCAATGTCAGTATCACCTTATATTGTTGAGAGAGTTGAGCATGCAGATGATTATGGTAGAATAACAACATTCTTTAAGATTAAGGATGATTATGGTGAATACGGTGATTATTTCAATAAAGAAAGATATGAGAAGTGGGAATTAGCACATTTTAGATTAACATCAGATTCTAACTTTCTACCTTATGGTAAGTCTATAATAGAGGGTGTTAGAAAACATTGGAAACAAATATCATTGATGGAAGATGCAATGATGATTCATAGAATAACACGTGCTCCACACAAAAGAGTATTTAATATAGATGTTGCTGGGATAGAACCATCAGCTGTAGATGCTTATATAGAACGTATCACTGCTGAGATGAAACAAACTCCAATCTATGATCAAAATACTGGAGAATATAATTTACGTTATAACATACAAAATTTAAACGAAGATTATTTTATTCCTAGACGTGGTAAAGATGATGGTTCTGGTATAGAAACATTAGATGGTTTAGATAATAATAATATGATTGATGAAATAGATTATTTAAAAAATAGACTATTCGCTGGGCTAATGGTTCCAAAATCATATTTGGGATTTGAAGATGAAAGTTCTGGTAGGTCAAGTTTAGCAGCACAAGATGTTAGATTTGCAAGAACTATAGAAAGAATACAACGTCAAATTGAAGCTACATTAGTAGAAATAGCATATACACATCTATTTGCACAGGGATTTGAATTAAATGAGTTGATAGAGTTTGATATAAAATTAAACAATCCATCACTTATATACCAACAAGAGATGTTAACTCTTATGCAATCAAAAGTTAATGTATCTAAACACATGAGAGAGTTGGACATGATTCCATCAGAATATATATATAAACATATATTTAATATGAATGATGAAGAGATAGAAATATCACGTAATCAAATGATAGAAGATAAGAAACAACAGTTTAGATATAAACAAATTGAGATGGAAGGTAATGATCCTGTATCAACTGGTGTTGCTATGACTGGTGGTGAAGCACAATCAAGTCCAGTTGGGAGACCACCCGAAGGAGACAAATATGGATCACATGATAACAATTTTGCGTATGATACACTTGGCAATAAAGAGTTAATGAAAAAGCCTAAACTAGCTAACACGTCGTATATCAAAAACAAAACCAATACAGAAAATTAAATTTTATTTATATTTATAATTAAGAAGAAACCAACGAGTCGTTAAATGAGCAAAAATAAGCATTCTAAATATAGAAACACTGGTTTGATGTTTGAATTTATAACTAGAAAAATAACAGATGATATTCTACATCAAAGAGAATCAACTGTATCACCTATATTACAGAAGTATTTTTCTGGCAATTCAGAATTAGCTAAGGAATATGATTTATATAGAACTTTAGTTAATACAACATCAAAATCAGAAACCAAAGCACAAATATTAATTGATAATATTATAGAACGATTTAATGGTTTGGACAAAAACAAATTAGATAGAGAAAAATATAATTTAGTTAAAGAATTAAAAGATACGTCTGATATTAAGGATTTATTTAAAACTAAAGTTCCTAATTACAAATTACTAGCATCTATAAATACTATAATGGAAAGTGGGTATTCAGAAGAAGATTCTACAAATCATATGTATTTTGTATTAGATCACTTAACAGCGACAAAACAAAGTCAAACTATTCAAATGGATTCATTTTTAAATAGGCCATTTGATCAGAGAGTTAAGATATTAGATAAATATATAGAGAAATTTAATGAGCGTTTCTCACATTTATCAGAAGAACAAAAATCAATATTGGTTGAATATATAACAAATTCATCCAATTCAAAAATGACGGTTGAGTTTATAAAATCAAAAATTCCGTTATTACAAGAAGAGATAAATAAAATAAAGACAACTCAAAGCTCAAACGTATTATCCGTGAAGTTAGATGAAGTATTGGATATACTTACCGAGTTATCAAGTTTAGAAAAATTACAAAAGAATCATATAGCTACAATGTTATATATTTATGAATTAGTTAATGTATTAAAGGTATAATAATGGCGACACCGAATCCACAACAGAAGAACAGTTTAAATCCTACTATAAACTTAGATTCATTTGCTATGCAAGGACATCCAGGTAGATGGAACAGAGTAATAGAAGTCCAGAACACAAGTACAAGTTCATTTACAGGATCAGATTATGGTGCAGGGGCAATTATACTAACTAATACAGCTTGTACAATACACTTTACAGATGGTGGGTCTATACCTGGAACTGCATTGGCTGTTAATGAATTATATGAATTTAGTATATCTAAAGTCGTTAATAATGCATCCGCAAAACAATATGTATTTATTAGAAATGGAGTAGTTAGATAATGGATTTTAGTAAGATACACAAAAAAATAATAGAACCTGATACTGATGATGAATTAGATGAAGATGGTGATGGGGCAGGTGGGTGTGACGCAGGAAATACAAGTGATGCAACACCAGGGTACTTAACACCAAATGCATTCGGAAATAAATCAAGTTGCAAGTGCAAAGGTAAATCTTGTAAATGCGAAAATGAAATAAAGGAAGCATCGTATAAAGAGTACAAGTCTGATGATGCATATAAGTCTGATAAAGACAGAATGAACAAAACTATAAAATTGCTATATTCTTGGATGTGTGGATTAGAGAAGAAATTAAAGCATACGTCAAAGTTAAAACATGAAACTGGTATGGATGATACATCACTATTGAAATCATCTAAAGATAAGCTAATTAAATTAAGAGAGAAAACTAATACAGTTATTAGTTTGATAGATTCAATATACAACGAAACAGAAAGGTGATATATGTCTTTTGGTGTTACCAATAGAGGAACTGAGAGTGTTGATTCAATGCTTAAACGTTTCAAGAAGAAACAAAAAAATCATAACTTCATAGACGAAGTTAATAGAACTAAACATCATATTTCCCCTTCTGAAAAGAAGAATAGTATAAAGCAAAAACAGAAGTTTATAAAACGGAAAACGGAACTGGAACGTGAAAAACACAATATTAGAATATAATATATTTGAACCTGTAAATGTTATGTATGAATCTACGAACGGACTTAAACGTATGTTCGTTGAGGGAATACTAACTACAGTTGATAAAGTCAATAAGAATGGACGTGTATATCCCAAAAAAATATTTGAACGTATTATAGAAGAATACATAAAAGAATTTGTCAATGAGAAACGTGCTTATGGTGAGTTAGATCATCCAGAGTCAACAGTAGTTGAAGGTAAGAATGCATCGCATGTAATAACACGTATATGGTGGGAAGGTAATAATGTGATGGGTCGTTTAGAAATATTAGATGATAATCCAGCCGGTAGAATCGTAGCTAATATAATCAAACGTGGTTATAAGTTTGGAATATCAAGTAGAGGTGTTGGTTCAACAAAACAAATAAACAACGAAGCGTCAGAGATATGTGATGATTATGAGTTGATAGGTTGGGATTTTGTAACTAATCCATCTAATCATGGTAGTTTTATGAATCCAGTTAGAGAGAACACAATATCAGAAGCATCCGAGATTATCGTAGAGAATACAAAAAGAAATGTAGATGATATATTCTACGGTATATTTTGTCAATACAACCAGAGATGTGGTATATGACATCCAAAGCAGATAAACAACGTGATACACTAAAACAGGCATTAGCGTATAAGCGTGGTGAAACTAAAGATGTAGAACAAACAATAATAGATATATCAGATTCTCTTTCAGAGAAAGAACTAGAATTATTTTCTGATAAGACAAATTCAAAATTAAAACCAACTAAGGATTCTGATAGAGATATACAGAATATACAAGGTATTATAGATAGTATATTAATGGATATATATATTGGTACTATGAACAATACGTTACAAGAGGGAGAATACAATGGTAATCGTATTAATCTTAATGAAATAATGTTAGGTGATAGTTCTAAATATATGGTCTATATTAAAAATCCAATTAATGATAATATAGTAAAAGTTAATTTTGGCAAAATAAAGTAAATAGGAAATGTAATGGATTTTAAAGACATTATAAATAGAAGTAATCGTATAAATGAATCATTAACTGGTATGTCAGAGAGAACGTTAGATAAAAATGATGTTCCTATGTTATTAAATCAAATACGAGAATATGGTAATCATTCAACACTTATGTATGGTGATGATAGATTATATGAAGTTATTGAGAGTTTAGGTAATATGATAGAAAATATGGAGATACTAACTCTTCAAGAAACACAAGATTGGATGGATAAAGTTAGTGTTAATAGAGATATGAAGTCATTAAAAGATACATATAAGTTAATGACAAAAACAGCACAAGAGTTGCGACCGTTAAAAGAAAGACTATCTAATTGTTATGATTCCATTGGTATCATTATAGATAGGTACTATGAAGTTGGTAACGACGAATAATTTTGAGTTTTTTTATTTATATTTATTTATAAGGTGTATAATACATCAATTATAATGGTTCTAGTAATAACCATTTAAAACATACATAGTTATTTAATAATAATATTATGATTGACAATAATCATAGAAATATAAGAGGTTTTTAGATGTCAAAAGAAACATCAAATACACACGTAATGTTGGAAGAGGCTATGAATATGGCTGAAGACTCTAAGGAGTTATTCACGCAACATGTTCAGAGAGCACTAACTGAAAAGTTTGTTCCTAGAAACAACGCTGTGGTTTCAGAAAAATTATCTGAAATGGATTCCGAAGAGGAAGACGAAGAAGCATACGAAAAGGAGGTGAGTGAACTTTACGTTTCGGATGAAGATCCAGATTCAGAAAAATTGGATGAAACCAATGTAGAAGAAGATATGGTACCAACATTGGAACCTGATGCAACTGATCAATCAGTTACAATGGAACCAGAGGTAGAACCAGAAATGGGAATTGATAAGCAAGATATAATCGATGCTTTGAAAGAATTGTTAGGAATAAAACTAGAACCAGAAATGGATCCTGATTTAGAACGTGGATTAGATCCAGCTGACGAAATCGAACCTGGTATTAACCAAGAACAAGAAGAAGTAGAAGAAAATGCATCACCTACACAAGATATGGATGCACCAAAACAAAACGAACCAAACTCAGAAATGGGTACGGTTAAGAAAAGTTCTCCAGACGCAGAACAAAAGAAAATGAATGAAGAAGATACTGTTAGTGAAGAAGAAGATTCTTTAGAAATAGTAGAAGATGAAGAAGTAAATAATAATTTATCAGAAACTAATAGTGTATCTAAATATGCATTTGATCAGTTACAAGGTAAGGTTATCACTTTAGAAAACAAAAATAAAACGTTAAGTAATGAGAACGAACAGTTAAAACAAGCTATTGGTATTTACAATAAAACATTAACTGAACAGAAGAGAGACTTAACTAAATTACAATATCTGAATACTATCTTCGATAAGTATCCTATTAACGCACAGACAAGACAGAGAATAATTGAAAAGTTCGATTCTGCTAAATCAGAAAACGATATTAAAATATACTTCGAATCATTCACAGAAGCATTTGACATTAATAATGTAGCTCCTAAGAGTAAAATACAAATTAAAGAAAGTGCTAAACACATTGGTAATCAAACTGTAAAGAAAAACATTACAGAAGGTAAAGGTGACCAATTTGCTAAATTCAAATCAATACTAAATTACAGTTTAGGCGATTAAACAACAAAAATAAATTGAGGACAAAAAGTGGCTAATAATGGCTTACAACATCTATTGACTGAGACTTCTAACACAGAAGCTAACTTAATCAGACAGTCAGCAGATTTAATTAGAAAGTGGGAACCTACCCACCTATTAGAAGATTTATCTTCTGATTACGAAAAAAGGAATATGGCATTAATGCTTGAAAACCAAGCAAAAAGATTAGTACATGAATCATCAAGATTAGGTACTGCTGCTAACTCAGAAGAATGGAATGGTATCGCATTACCATTAGTAAGAAGAGTATTCGGTAATACAGTAGCAAAGGAATTTGTATCTGTTCAACCAATGAATATGCCTTCTGGACTAGTATTCTATCTAGAGTTTAAATATGGTACTGCTCAACCAGGTTTCGAAAATAACTCTGGTAAAGACTCACAAGAAGATTCCGTTTGGGGTGTTACTAAAGAAGAAGGTGAAGCAAGAGGTGGTTTATATGGTGACGGTAAATTTGGTTATACAATCAATGACGTAACTTCATCAGCAATATCAGTTGGAACAACTATTGGTGCATCAACATTCGTTTCTGGTGCTATGGCATCAGCAGCAACATACAATTACGATACAGAATGGTCACAATCTGTTACGGCAACAGGTAATACATTTGGAACTTTAGCTAATTCAATCTATACAATCACTGTAGCAGCTGCTTCATTAGCAACTCCTGATATAGCTGGTGTATCTGCATTCAAAGTAGCTGGTACTGGTGTATCTTCATATTACCCACAATTCACATCAATCAATGGTGCTAAAACACAAATTACATTTGTGGTTTCTGGTTCAGCAGATGCATTGTCAACTGACTTAGTGATTACATATCACAAACAACCAAGCTCAGAAGTGAGAGGTGATTTTGAATATACGAAAACACAAGAAGAACCTTTAGATATTCCAGAATTAAACATGGAATTCAGATCTGAAGAGATCGTGGCTAAGACTAGAAAGTTAAAAACAACATGGACTCCTGAATTCCAACAAGACGTTAATGCTTATCATTCAATTGATGCAGAGGCAGAATTAACAACTGTAATGGGCGATTATATTTCGAGAGAGCAGGATTTAGAAATATTACAAATGTTAAGAGATGGTGCTACTAATACAGCTGCTTGGAGTGCTAAATTGGGTAGAACATTCAATGGTACTGAAATGACAGATTTCTCTACTGTTCAAGGTGAAACTGCTGCATATACAAGAACACAATGGTTCCAAGAGTTAATGATCACGGTTAATGGTGTATCAAACCAAATCTATCAAAAAACTCAATTGGGTAGTGCTAACTTCTTAGTTACATCTCCTAAAATTGCAACTATATTCCAATCTATGCCAGGATTCAGTTCTGACGCTAGTAAAGACTATACTAAAAACTTCTCAGCTGGTACTAAGAAAGTTGGTAACTTTAGAGGTGAGTTTGATGTTTATGTGATTCCTTACTATACTAACAATGAGATTTTAATGGGTTATAAAGGTAATTCATTCTTGCACACTGGTGCGGTGTATGCTCCTTACATTCCGTTAATCTCTACGCCAATTATATGGGATCCTGTGAATTATGTGCCATCTAAAGCCTTAATGACTCGCTATGCTAAAAAAATCTATAGACCTGAGTTCTATGGTAGAATTAAAATTGACGGACTTGAAACTATTTATGGTTTATAATTTTATAAATTGTAAGTTGATTAAAATAAAGCGATTGTTAGAAATGACAATCGTTTTTTTATTTTTAACATGATATACAAAGATTAATATGCGTTGTAATAAAATTAGGTTATATCATTTCTTTTTCGTAAGTTTGTATATTATTAATTAACAAACATGAATAATTATTATGATAATATGCAACATATGCAAAAACGAAGTTGACAATAAAGGAATGGCTGCTCATATATTCAAAGCACATAAAATAAAGTCAGATGAATATGTTAATTTATATGGTGAATTTAGACCAAATAAATTAAAGTTCCAAAATAGAGAGTTAAAAAATAATGTTGTGGAGTGTGGAATATGCAAATAAACATATTCAACCAGAGGAATGGCTACACATTTAAGAGATGGTCATGGTGGATTAACAATTGATGAGTATGTAAAGACACATCCAGAATTCAGACAAAAATACTTACGTCGTATCAAAATAAAAGAAACTAATGGAGTAACATGTAAAATATGCAATAACGAATTTCATAATGAAGTTACGTTATCACATCATGTTAAGAAAAAACATAATATGGATAAATTAGATTATGTTAGAAAATATATATTTGATGACGAACCAAAATTCTGTGAATGTGGTTGTGGAGAAGAGGTGACATTACTTGTATCCGAACCATTTAGACGAAATTATGTGGATCACCATCAACCAGTTAAAACAGGTTATATATTTTCAGAAGAAAGTAAATCTAAAATGCGTGAAGCAGCTATAAAACGTGGAATGACCAGTGACTATAAAGATACAAAAATAGAACTACATATAAAATCTATACTTGAACAATCAGGATGTAGATTTGAGCCACAAGCACAACATGAATTTGGTATAATAGATTTTTACTTATATGATCATGATATGTATATTGAGGTTGATGGTGTTTATTGGCATCCAACAACATTAAAGGATTTAAACCATAGACAATTATCTGAAGTTATAAATGATAATCGTAAAAATAGAAATATACCGAATTTAATTAGGATTATGGAGAAGGACGTTTATAATATAAATAGTATTGATGATATTTTAAATTATAATACTAATAACCATATTAATGTATCATATAAAGATATTATAATACGTAAAGATTATATAGAATTAAAAGCCGATTACATAAATAAAAATATGTGGTTATATAGAAAATTCATAAGGGAATTTATAGACGATTACCCATATCCATTTGGTGATTATAATATACAATCAATAACAAAGTCTATATATGATAAAACTATCAACTTCAAATTAGAAGATAAAACATTTAATAACAACACATCAGTTGTAGGCAATGAATATTTAAAATCAATATTTAAATCATATTGGAAATCACATTATAACAACTCAAAATCCCCATATGAAATTTACAATTCTGATGAACATGTAACTGAAATTATTAAAAATAGACTTGGTCTTGGTAGTAATGACGAAGTATATGATTTCTCAATTAGAAATATAAATGTTGGTATGTCATCACTTAGACATACAATATCATTTTTCAAACCAGTTGTAGCTGCTAGAATATATAAACATTTTATAGGTGATAATACAGCTCCAGTTGTATTAGACCCTTGTGCTGGGTTTGGTGGTAGATTATTAGGATTCAAATCTATATATCCAAATGGAACATATATTGGGTTAGAACCTAATATAGAAACTTATAATGAATTAAAATTATTATCTTCTAATTTTGATAATGTAACTATATTAAATTCTAAATTGGAAGATTATAGTGATACTTACAACTTTAATTTAACGTTTACTTCTATACCATACTATGATAAAGAAATTTACTCTAATCATATTTATTACTCTTCTTTGGAAGAATGGGTAGACCAATTCATCGTAAATGGAATTAACAAATTTAATAACAAATTGATAAATTTCAGTTCTAATCTTAGGCAGTATTTTCCTGATGGTGATGAGTATTTTTTACAGAATAATACTTCTCATTTTAATAACAAATCTAAACATAAAAGCGAATATATTTTGAAATATTAAATCTATTTATTAATAGTAACGAGTTTTAAATATACCAAGAGGTTTCTATGGCTAAGAAGAAGACTAACGGTGAAATTTTAGATATTAAGATTGATAATAAATCAAAAGCAAGACCAAAAACGAAACCAACATTTGACATCCAGTTAAATGAAGAACAAAAAGAAGTCAAAAGACTTATAATCGAAAATGATATTACCGTGTTATTCGGTAAGCCTGGATCAGGTAAAACATTGAGTGCTGTTAACTATGCGTTATCAGCATTTTTTGATAAAGAGATAGATAGAATACATATAACTAGACCAACAGTATCAAAGGAAGAGATTGGTTTCCTACCAGGTAATATAAATGAAAAAATGGAACCTTGGTTACAACCAGTATATGATAACTTTAGAAAATGTTATGGTAGCTCCACACAAAAAAAACAAACTATAAAAAATATGATGGATAATGATGATATAGTAATATCACCATTAGCATATCTACGAGGTGTTACGTTTTCAAATGCATGTCTTATAATTGATGAGTGTCAGAATATAACTATAGACCAAGTGATGATGATAATTGGAAGACTTGGTAAAGGATCAAAAATGATATTCTGTGGTGATTATAGACAAATTGATTTAAAGAATAGACGTGATAGTGGTTTAGAATTTTTAATTGAATGTGGTCAAGGTATAAATGGTTTTACTACATTTGAAATGCAATCAAACCATAGACATCCAATCTTAGATGAATTTATGATTAGATTTGATAAATATCAGAACACAAAATAACAAATCATTTATATTTATTAATATATGGCAACAATAACAATACCTATTTGGGATGGAAGTCCAGGTCCAGTATCAGGGTCAACTCCTTTTGGATATTATGATAATGATATTCAATTTCAGAATGACGCACCTAAGATAGCTACATTAATAGCTAATAGACTTGGTTATCCTATTATGGATGTCGAATTGACATCTGGATCAATGTATTCATTTATAGAGGAATCTATAACTGAATATAGTGCTATTGTAAATGAATACAATACAATTGATAACTTTATAAGTGTTCAAGGTTCAGATAGAGATGCATCTCTAAGTGGAAAGGTAATAAAACACAGTTTAGATAGAGTTATTGGAATAGCAAAGAACTATTCAGCTGAAGTTGGTGCAGGTGGTAATTTAGATTGGAGAGAGGGATTCGTACAGTTAGAAGAAGGTGTGCAATTATACGATTTACAGGACTTGTATGAGCAGAACGGTGGATCTGGTAGTATAGAGATTAAACGTGTATTTCATTATGCTATACCAGCTAATTTAAGATATTTTGATCCTAACTTAGGTAATAGAGATTTCTTAAATGCAATGGGTTTATCAGGATATGCACAGGGTGTAACTTATACATTAACACCTTATAGTATGTTTGAAGATTTAGTTAGAATGCAAGCGATTGAATTTAATGATCAATTTAGAAAATCATCGTATAGCTTTGAACTTATAAATAATAACCTACGTATATTCCCAGTTCCAGAACACACACATAAATTAACATATCAATATATATTACGTGATGAAAGATTAGATGTTTCTGAACCTAGTGGGTCTAATAGTATAGTTAGTGATTATAGTAATGTTCCTTATGATAATATACAATACTCAGATATAAATTCTGTAGGTAGACAATGGATTAAGAATTATGCTATAGCATTAGCTAAAGAAGGGCTTGGGTTGATAAGAGGTAAATTCTCTACTATACCAATACCAAATTCAACTGTATCATTAAATTATAATGATTTACTAATACAAGCTCAACAAGAGAAAGAAAGTTTAAGACAAGAGTTAATGGATACATTAGAGAAATTATCTAAACGTAATCAATTAGAAAAAATGACTGCTGAATCAGAAGCGATTAGAAATCAATTCTTGAATATACCATTGAAAATTTACATAAGGTAATTTATAATGTCATTATTTGATAGATCTAGAGATATGGACTTGTTTAGAAAGTTAAATATGGAATTAATAAATAAAGTTATTAATACCGAAGTTAAGGTATTTCAATTAGATCCAACCAATATGACATCAAATAATACTTATGGTGAAACAACGAACAAAATGTATTATGAACCATTTTTAATTAATTGTTTAGTGGATAGAACTGATCCTATGTTTGAAAGTGCAAATACAGGATTTAACTATAATCAAGGAATTTCATTTTCATTTTTATATGATGAATTAGAAAATTTTAATTATCAGCCATTTACAGGTGATATATTAGAATGGGATAATGATTTTTTTGAATTATCTGAAATATTCCAAAATGAATATTTTGCAGGTAAGAATCCAACTACAAGTTACAATGGAACTGAACATGGTTATAATGTATCTATAAAATGTAGAGGTTATAAAATTAAAGATACTTCTCTTCCAATGACACAGAGGGTTCTTAGATAATGGATAAAATTAAAATATATAATAAACCTGATTTAAAGAATACAATATCATCACATACTAATGATATTGATATACCTAATAATCATACTATTAATAAACGACATGAACAAATAAAATTTACTGGTACAGATAAAAAAGGTCCAACTGTATCATTAGAAGATAATTCTGATGCATTACTAACATATTTTAATGATGTAATATCACCTTACATAACTATAAATCAAAATGAAAATTTAAAAGTTCCTGTATTATGGATGAATAGAGAGAAATGGACTGAACATAATGAATTTGGTTATTTGAGAGATGATAAACATAAATTACAATGTCCGTTGATAGCTATAAGAAAGACTGATATACAAGTCAGAGATGAAATGAGAAAGCCTAATGTATTGCGTGAATCCGAGACTATGTGGACTACAAATAGTTCTTATGACAAGAACAACACATACAACAGATATTCAGTATTAAATAATACAAAAAGACAGAAAACACAATATAAGATAGTATTTCCAGATTATGTATATATAACATATAATGTATTTATATGGACTGATATGGAATCACAGTTAGATGAGATAGTACAAAAACTATTATCATATAATAGACTTGCATTTGGAGATGAACATTATTATAAATTCACATCAAAGTTTAGTCCGTTTATGTATGATACTGTTAATCCAGTTAATACAGAGAGAAAAGTGACTGCTAATTGCAATTTGACATTAGATGGTTATATAATCCAAGATGAATATTGGTACAATAACAATAATACCAAATTTATACAACCTGAACAAATCGTTATAAACCAAAGTTAAATAATTTTGAGCTTTTTTATTTATATTTATTATAAGATATGAACACTTATACATTCATATCTATATTTATATATTTTAATTATTAAAAGATAGAGGTTGATATGCCTAAAGAGCTAGATTTAGAAGAAAACGATATAACTAAAATCACTGCAATAAGAGATAAAAAAGTTAAGCAGAGATTAAAGATTGGAGAATTAGTTATAAATAAGTATAAGTTACAAGAAATGATTAATAAAATTGACGGTGACACTCAGAAAGAACTTAGACAAGAAGAAGTTTATATACAAGAAGAACGAGAATTGATAGACGAACTTTCAGAGAAATATGGTCATGGTCAAGCAGATTTAGATAGAAAAAAATTCATACAAAACGATTAATTGAGGAAATTAAATGGCACGAGCAATGGGTTCATCAGCTGGGATACACACACAAGAGATAGATAGTTCTTTTGTATCTACAGTGGCAGGTGAGATTGGTGCAGCATTAATAGGCCCAACTGTTAAGGGTAGGGCATTTGTTCCTACGGTAGTTTCTACTAGAAACGAATATAGTAACAAGTTTGGACCTATGAACGATAAGCAATATACATCATATACAGCTAAAGAATATTTATCAAATGGAACATCATTAACTGTTATTAGATTATTAGGTACAAGTGGTTATTCACTTACAAATCCTATAAATATAGTAGCATCGTCTTCATTAGGAGAATATTCTATAACAACATTACACCCTACATATGTAGTTACAAGTGATGGTATTGATGCTTTATTTGAGGCTAGTACAATGGTAACTAGTTCTACAACAACTGGATCATTTGTAATAACTGTATCTGGTTCATACGTAACAGACACATCGGCATTTACTGGTGCAACTGATAAGAATGGAACTTCATATTCATCATCATTATTCTCTACGAATAATAGTTGGATTGGTAGTTTATTTGGATCAAGTCCAAACTCTACAGAACCAGTATATATATATTCTAACTTTGCTAATGAAGCTAGTAGAATATCTACAACATCTGAAGGTGAAGTTAATATAACAATTGAAACTGGATCATCAGAAGATTGGGATTTCTCATCAGAATATTCAGAAGCTGAAACTCCATGGATTACATCACAACAAGTTGGTTCATCAACTACTAACCTATTTAAGTTTAAAACTTTATCACATGGTGATAATTCAAACTATGAAATTAAGGTTGCAATTGATAATATCAGAGCAGCTGGAACTATAGCAGGTTCTAACTATGGTCAATTTGACGTTGTAGTTAGAAAGGTTAATAGTGATAAAATACAAGGTTCACCGTTTAAATCGTCAGATGATGATATTAGACATGATGTGGTTGAAAGATTCACTTGTGATTTGGATCCAGACTCAGCTACTTATATTGGTAGAGTTATTGGTGATCAATATGTAACATCCGATTCAACTGGAAAAATAACTGTATCTGGAGATTACTCAACAAAATCTAACTATGTTAGAGTTGAATTAACTAATACAGTTAAAAATAAAGCTATATCACCTACATTGGTTCCTTTTGGATTTAAATCATTAGTAAGTCCATTACCAAGTTCATTTACACAACCAGTAGCGTGTTCATATGTTACAAGTCAGACTATAAATGCATCTTACAATGCAAATAAATATTTTGGATTTAATTATGATTTCTCAAATACTGATAATGCAAATTACTTAAAACCATTACCAGTTATTGGTAGTCAAACTACAGGATCAAACACAGACTTCTTATTATCAAATTATAGTCAAGAAGCAGGTGCAAATTATCCAAACTCAACAAGTCCATACTCAGGTAGTATAGATTTAAATAGTTTAAATACTGCTATATCAAGTAGAAAATTCATAGTTCCATTTCAAGGTGGATTTGATGGATGGAAACCAAATCAACAACGTAAAGTTGGTAGTGATATGTCAGCTGCTAATACACAAGGACTTGATTTAACAAACACAACGTCAGCTGGTTACATCTCTTATAAAAGAGCTATAGATATATTATCCAATGCAGATGTATATAATATTAATATGTTATTAACACCTGGATTAGTATATCAATACCACTCTGGTATAATAGAGTATGCTAAGAATATGTGTGAAGAAAGACAAGATGTATTCTATATAATAGACCCATCTGGATTAGATTCAAATATAACAACTACAATATCATCTATTCAAGCGATAGACAGTAATTATTCAGCTACATATTATCCGTGGGTTAAAATCCTAGATACAGACACTAATAAACCAGTATGGGTTCCACCTACAACTGTAGTTGGTGGTGTAATAGCATATAATGATAGAATATCAAATCCGTGGTTCGCACCAGCTGGGTTTAATAGAGGTAAAGTTAATAGTGCTATTGATGTTAGAAATAGATTAACAAGAAAAGAAAGAGATACTTTGTATGATGCAAGAGTCAATCCAATTGCTACATTCCCAAGAGAAGGAATTGCAATATGGGGTCAGAAAACATTACAAGGTATTCCAAGCTCATTAGACAGAGTGAATGTTAGAAGATTATTAATAAACTTAAAATCATTTATAACGTCACAAGTAAGATCGTTGGTGTTTGAGAATAATACTACATCTACAAGATTGATATTCTTGAATATAGTTAATGCGTATTTAGAAGCTGTACAACAAAGACAAGGTTTGTATTCATTCCAAGTAATAGTTAATGAAACAGTTAATACACCAGAAGTTATAGATAGAAAACAATTAGTAGGTCAAATCATACTACAACCAGCACAATCAATTGAACAGATTATAATTCCGTTCAATATTACTCCGACCGGTGCTACATTTAACGAGCAATAATATAATAGAGGGGACTAATACTCCCCTCATTATTTAAATTAAAGAGAATTATATGGAACAAGTTAAATTATACAAGTCTTACAATGGTAAAGTGTATCATACAGAAGATGAATGTATGTTAGCTGATAAATCATATTATATAAATAAATTATTTATAGATAGTCTGGATAAAGATAAAATACAAGAATATTTTAGAAAAGGTTCTGATGAATTTTGGTCTTATTTGTATAATAATATACATGATAGTATTTCTAAAAATATAGACGTTTATATAGACAAAATAACACCTACACCCAAGATTGAACCAGATAAGATAAAATCTAAAAAAAATAAGGTTGATGATGAATCAGAATGAAATATTAGATATAATACAAAATATAATTAGTGAATATAGAACGTCCAAATATAAGGCTGGTGATATATCATTAATAACTGGTTTACAGAAACAATCCGACGGTACATGGAAACATCCATCTGGGAAAGAAGTAGATAGTAAAACTACCAAACAAAAACCCAGAGCATCAGTTAAAAGAAATCCAAAGAGTAGAGTTGATAATCGTGATTATAAGAAAGATACATATAATAAATATGTAAAGTCTGGTAAGGTAGATGGTGATACATACAAGAAACTATTGTCATTGGATCCATCCACAAATAAGAAGTATGTTGAGAAACTACTTAGATTCTTTGTGGAACATGATAAGAAACTAGATGATATACGTGATTTCATGGTAAATCTACAAAGACTATCTGGTCTTGGAATTGTTAATCCAGATGAAGTATTAGATACTGATAATATGGATAAAACGTTAGATGCACTTAAATTGATGAATAGCGTTGAAGATACTGATAAAATCAGAATAAACCATGAAAGCCAAAATCTAATATCAACTATATATAATGAAAATGGTATTATGATTACAACTCCAAATATACAGGTGACTGCTTGTATACAGACTATGGGTTATGAATGGTGTCTTCCATTACAAGCATCAGAAAAGTACAAGAAATACACTAATAAATTTATGATAAAACCATATTATATATTAGATAAAAACGCATCTGATGAAAATGATTTAAAACGTGTAATTGCATTGGTATATCCAGATGGAACTATAGAATTGTACACATCTACGTACCAACCAGTTGATTTTGATTCATATATACAAGATACTGGTATAGAGGTTTCTATATTTAAACCAGTTGCAATGAGAGATATAAATACATTGTTAACTAAAAAACGAAATTAAATTATATTTATATATAGAAAAGAACTAATAAAATTGAGGAAGGCAAATGCCAGAACTATTAGACCCGAATGAGATATTTTTCACCTCATATGAACCAAAACAGATTAATAGATTTGTGTTGTACATTGAAGGTGTACCTGCATTTATCATACATGGGGCAGAAAGACCTAAAATAGAACATGAAGTGACTGTATTACACCACATCAATGTTAACAGAAAGGTTAAGGGTAAAAGTAATTGGAATGATATATCATTAACGTTATACGATCCAATCGTACCATCAGCAGCACAATCCATGATGGAATGGATTCGTTTATCACATGAGTCTTTAACTGGTAGAGATGGTTATGCTGATTTCTATAAAAAAGATTTGACATTGAACCTATTAGGTCCAGTTGGTGATAAAATTGAAGAATGGACATTAAAGGGTGCATTTATTAATAACTATGAACCAGGTGCATTAGATTGGGAAACTGGTGGTGCTGTAAAAAGTACAGTAGTTTTATCATATGATTATGCGATATTACAATATTAATATCAATTATTCAATTGTATTGAATTTAATAATACAACTAATAAATTAAATATTAGTTGTATTATATATTTTTAAGTTGTATTTATATACGACGAATTTTTAAATATTTTAATTATAAAGGTAGCAAATGGCTAATTTAGAAAGTGAACATAGTACGACAGCTTTGTCGGACAAAGAAATGGCTATGAAGGTAGCTCAACAACACACGGTAGCACCAGTAAGAACAAAATACCCATCAGAAACGATAAAACTCCCTAGTAAAGGATTGGTTTATCCAAAAGAAAGTATATTGTCATCTGGAGAGGTTGAGATGAGATATTTAACTGCTAGAGATGAAGATATATTAACATCTAGAAACTTAATAAGTAAAGGAGCTAGTATATTATTTGATAGATTATTAAAAAGTATAGTAGTTACTAATGGTGTTAATCTAAATGAGATGATAGAGGGTGATAAAGAAGCATTACTTGTAGCTGCAAGAGTATTATCATATGGAAAGGATTATAAAGTTAGTATAACTGATCCAGGTGATGAATATAATACTATGGAGTTAGATGTCGATCTTACAAAGGACATAACCGATAAAGAACTTGATGATTGGTCTATATTTACTAACAAGAATGAATTTGAAATGGAATTAACCAGATGTGGTGCAACGATAACATTCTGTTTACCAACACATGGATCAACATTACAATACGAATCAGAAATAAATACACTGAAGAACTTAAAACATAAACTTGAAGTTATACCTGATAATGTTATATATCTAAAAAGTATAATCAAATCAGTTAATGGTGATTCATCACCCAAAACTATAGGTGAATTTATAAATGAGATTCCTATAAGTGATAGTCGTGATTTAAAAAAATATATCAGAGCAATATCACCAGGTTTAGATTGGAATCAAGAAGTAACGTCAGAATCAACTGGTATAACAAAGACAGTGGAAATCTACCCAGATGTAGACTTTTTTTGGGTTGGGCTACGAGAGTAGTCTGTATATAAATCAAGAAATTTTTAATCTTATATATTTTGGTAAAGGTGGTTTTACATTTGACGATGTATATGAGATGCCAGTCAATAAACGAAAATTATACACTAATATGTTAATTAAGCAGATTGAGACTGAAAATAAGCAATATGAAGATAGTAAAAACAAATAAGCATTTCTATTTATTTAATAGAAATGCTTATTATTTTAGAATGGAATTATGGATCCTAAAGAACAAGAACTACATAATAAACGTGTTGAAAATTTAAAGGAATTGAGACAGTTACAAGATGATCTTCATGATGTTATACAAAGCCAAAAGTATGAACAAGAAGAACTAGATCGATTACATACTTCGATTATAAAAAAACAAAAAGAAAATAAAAAAATATTAACTGATATAAAGAAACTATCTAATAAAGGTAATGTATCAAATAATAAAAATGTAGATGTTAGTATTGATAAATCATTACATAGATTCAATACAAACCTAAATAAGTCTACAAATCTATTAATAGATTTAAATCGCAAACTAAGATCAATTTCAAAAATACCTAATATGGTTGGTGGTGAGGTTAAATCAAATCGCAATTCATTTCATAATAGTGGTGCATACAAACGTAATTTTGATAATCCAACTTCTGTCAAAAATGAGGATGGTGAATATAGTTTACGAACTAGAATTAAACTATTTAAAGCTCAGATGAAATATCAGCGTGTTATGGATCAGATACGTGAGAAAGAAGCACGTAAGGAACAAATACGATTAGATAGAGATGAAGCGTTTCGTATAAAAACAGAAACCAAACTATTTAAAGCTCAGATGAAATATCAGCGTGTTATGGATCAGATACGTGAGAAAGAAGCACGTAAGGAACAAATGCGATTAGATAGAGATGAAGCGTTTCGTATAAAAACAGAAACCAAAGTATTTAAAGCTCAGATGAAATATCAACGTGTTATGGAACAAATAAGAAATAAAGATGCACGTGATAAACAGAAAGAAGAGAATATTAAGCAACGATTGATAGATAGAGATGAGAAAGAACGTATAAGGGTTAATACTAAACTATTTAAAGCTCAGATGAAGCATCAGCGTGTTATGGAACAAATACGTGAGAAAGAAGCACGTGATAAATTAAGAACTGAGATTAAAATATTCAATTCTATGATGAAGCATCAACGTGTTATGGATCAACATAAGGCACGTGAGGGTAAAAAATATTTAACTGGATTAAAAAAACAATACAATGAAGAACAAAAACTACAAAAAGAACAATTAAAATTTAAAAGTCACCCAGTTAATATGATTGGTGGTGCACCAGAAAGATTTACACAGCGATTAGAGAAAAGTCGTGTTGGTAGGGTGGTATCACATTTAGGTGGGTTTGCAAAAAAATCAACTAACTTCAAAGAGAAATTCAAGCATAATTATTTTGCTAATGAAAATGCAGTCAAACAAGGACTAATGAAAGACCCTGGTAAGATGGGTATGGCGTTTAAATCAATGAACCAAACTTTGGGCCCTGCTATTGCGTCAGTAAGAGGTATGTCAGCTGCGATGGCTGGTTTATCTGCGGCAGCAGTAGTAGTTGGGGCAACCGTGGCGATTGTAGCTGTAGTTGTAGTTGGGGCTATAGTAGCTATTGCTTTGGTAGTTAAAGCAATCGTAGATATGAATCAATCATTAGCTGATTTAGGTAAGAAAGCAGGAACATCAGCAAACCAGATAACTAATATGGTTAATGCGTCTAGACAACTAGCCAATCAATTTGAAAAGACATCTGCGTTAGGAACTACATTTCTAAAAGTATTAGAATTACAGGTTGATTATCAAAAAGAACTTGGTGGTTTGATGATGAGTGGTGGTATATCAAAAACATACGATTCTATGTTAGAAAGTTTGATGTTGATAACTGCCAATTTAGGACTATCTGTACAGGAAGCATCAAATTTAAATCTTGTATCGTTAGCTTTAGGTTCTAATTTTAATAGTATGGTACATGGTATCTCTGGTGTTATGATGGCTATGGAAGATGGTACTGGTGTTATACTAGATTGGAGAAATGTATTTAAGGAATTATCTAATATACCATTAGATATAGCAGCTGGATTTAAAGGTACTACACAGGAAATGGTATTATTAGTTCAGAAATCTAAGATGTTAGGTCGTAGCTTGAAAGATATTGATGGTTTTGGTAATAAATTAATTGATGTTGAAAGTTCATTGAAAGATGAAATGGAAGCTAGGATTATATATGGTAAAAATATAAATCTTGATGCAGCTAGATATTATCAAATGATAGGTAGAACCGATTTAATGTTTGAATCTATTTTAGAGCAGGCTGGTAGTCTAAATGAATTTACTTCTAAATTACCATTCCAACAACAAGCATTCGCTAAGGCATTGGGTATGACATCTGAAGAATTAACTGATATTTTAACTAGACAACAGAACATACGAGATTTAGGTTTCAATGTATATGATATGGGTATTGATGATTTAAAAAATAAGTTGGATGGTATTACTGATACTAGGAAGCGTATGATAGTTCAGGAAGTGTTGCGTAGTAAAAGATCATTATCATTTATGGAATCACTTGGGCTTGCGTGGGATAAAATAAAAGATGTATTATTAGGGCCATTAGTAGAACCTCTAAATAGAGTATTAGATAGATTTGTATATGAACTTAATAGACCAGATAGTGCATTTGCTAAGGTAGTGTCTAATTTATCTGATTGGTTAGATAATAATTTTGAATCTACAATAAAAAGTATAGCTGGTTTTCTAATGAATCTACCTAAAATGATGAATGGGTTATTAGAAATGTTAGCATCGGATAAACCTATATTCTATTCTATAGGTGAGAAGATAGGTGAAGGTATCATGTCTGGTATGGGTAACGCATTCGGTAACCTATTTTATGCTATGGGTGATGGTCTTATGCGTATGATATTTGGTTCATTTTACCCACTTGTGAAATATATGGCTGATGGGAGTGGTAAGGGTGATACTAATAAATCAAAATCAGATAATGAAAAAGGTGGTAATCCAATGGATGATGCCACTAAAAAATCTAACCGTAATATGCAAGAAGCCACTAACAACAGTAAAGCCAATGAACAAAGTAGATATTTCGGTAAACCAATTGATCCAAATATATATGATCCAGCTGAACAACACTACAAGGCATTGGTTGAAGCTATGGCTGAATTTAATAGATTAATGGCTAATATGAAAATTAATGTTAATCTTGATGGACAGAAAGTTGGCGAAGCAACTAATAAAGCAAATGCAAATTTCGGACCGACACCAAGTAGATATTAACTATTATTATACATTAACATATATTTATATACATGGCACTTATAGATCTAATTACTACACAAAATTATTTTAAACAACGATTCCAAACTAAACCATTGGTTGAATTGCTTAATGATAAACCAATTAACAACATACAAAATGTTGATATTACCTCTATAGATTCTAAATTTGACATTGATACTACACAACAAACCAACAATTTTACCGATACGAACGCATCTGGGTTCACAACAAATCAGAAGACAACGAATTATAAATATGACACGTCTAACTTTGTATGGGTTGGTGATGAGCCAGATTCAATTGATTTTTTTAAAAATAATAACGCTAAAGGGTTTACTACTTTTGCTGTTAATAAGATAACCGATTATAATTTATTAAGTAGTGATTTTGCTTGGAAAACAGATGAGCCACCAGTGGTTGATTTCTTTAATAATTTTAATGCTGTTGGGTTCGATTCATTTGCTACAGAATACCAAACATATTTTAATGAGAATACTTCTAAGTTTGTATGGAAATCCAATGATATACCATCAACTGATTTTTTTGCTAATACGAATGCAGATGGGTTCACAATATTCCCAAAACCAAAAGAAACAAAATATAAAACAGATACATCCGATTTCGTTTGGAAATCTAATGATATACCATCAACAGATTTTTTTGATAATTTTAATGCAACTGGATTCACTATATTTGCTAATCCAATGGAAACTGAATATATACAAGATACATCTTTATATGTATGGGCTGCTAATAACATATCAAATGTTGATTTCTTTAGTAACTTCAATGCAACTGGATTTACTATATACCCTATATTTAAAAATACAGAATATATACAAGATACGTCCGACTATGTATGGAAAGCAAATAATATACCATCTGTAAACTTTATAGTAAATACAAATGCAACTGGATTTACATTATTTGGTAAATCATTAGAAACTGAATATATAGATAATACTTCTAAATTTGTATGGCAAGGTATGGATATACCAACTACAAATTCATTTATAGATGATGATGCAACTGGATTTACATTATTTTCTTTATTGAAAGAAACTAATTTTATAATGGACACGTCTGATTATGTATGGAAATCTAATGATATACCATCAACAGATTTTTTCCTTAATATAAATGCAGATGGATTTACTATATACAGTCCATTACTAACTTCATATTATAAAGATGATACATCGTTATATGTATGGAAAGCAGATGATATACCATTTTCTAATAGTTTTATAGATGATGATGCATTTGGATTTACATTATTTTCTTTATTAAAAGAAACTAATTTTATAATGGATACATCTGATTATGTATGGAAGGCGGATAACATACCATCAACAGATTCATTCCTTAATACAAATGCAACTGGATTTACTATATACCCTATATTTAAAAATACAGAATATATACAGGACACATCGGTATTTGTATGGAAAGCAGATGATATACCGTCTGTGGATTTCTTTTTGAATACAAATGCAACTGGATTTACTATATATGGTAAATTAAAATCTACTGAATATATAATGGATACTTCCGAGTTTGTTTGGAAGGGATTAATTCCTAATAGTGTTAACTTCTTTTTAGATACGAATGCAACTGGATTCACTATATATCCTGTTTTCAAACAAACCGAATACATAATGGACACTTCTGAATTTGTTTGGAAGGGTATGATTCCTAATAGTGTTAATTTCTTTGCTGATGTTAATGCGACTGGTTTCACTATATATGGTAAGTTAAAAATTACAGAATACATAATGGACACTTCCATATTTGTATGGAAAGGTGATGATATACCAGCTGTAAATTGGTTCCCTAATACAAATGCAACTGGATTTACTTTATTTGCACCACCACTGATAACCGAATACATAATGGACACGTCCATATTCGTATGGAAAGGTATGATTCCAAATAGTGTTAATTTCTTTGCTGATGTTAATGCAACTGGATTTACTATATTTAATGTTATCAAACAAACTGAATATATAATGGATACATCAGAGTTTGTTTGGAAAGCGAATAATATGGTTCCTGTGGATTGGTTCTCTAATAAATACAGTAAAGGATTTATACCTTACAAAATTCCAAAGTCAACTGATTTTATACTTTCGGATAAAAATCTAAAAGAACAATATTCTAAGTTTAATCTTAGAGATACATCACATCAAAACGATTGGATGCAACAACCATACATTCTACGTGGTATTCAGCTTGATGGTGAGCCAAATAGATATGGGTTTGACAAATCTTACCTATACGAACGTTTATCACCGTATATCGACCGTTCAGCGACACATGCTTATAGAATAACAAAGTATATGGGTTCTGCAAAAGGAATACTAAATACTATTAGGCAAGTTGGAATGCAATTGATGAACTCTACGGTTGAGACACCATCGGATGGATTTGGTTTGATAGAAAATATATTTAATATTAGATCAACACAGATATACAATCCATTATCAACTATTCTATCTTCAGGTGGAATGAGAATTCAAAGGCATGGATTGGAACTTCCATTTGAAAAGCATAAAAATTACGAATATATAGTAAATAAAAGGAATGTGACGAGTCAAGGTAAAAATCTATCACAGGTTGATACGTCATTAGTTATAGGTGAACAAGGAACAGATAATAGATTGTTAATGTTAACAAAAGAATTATTCCCACACCACTATTCAGTTAGAGATTCATATTTAAATGCTAGTGATGTATATGATAAAACTCTATCTAAAATATCAAATTTAATAACTTGGATTGCAACAGGAAAAGATTCGTATGTTGGTGATATTATAAATAAAATATCATCTAGATCTACTGGTGCACAGAGTATATTTGGTATAGGAGCTACGTTAATACGTAGATATTCAATATCAGAAACAGAAGATAGTAGATTATATCAATATTATTCACCTTACTTTCAATATTATTCATCTGCTAATGGAACACGTGTACCTAACAGTACAGCTACTAAATTATTAGATGAGCATAATGGTGATCCATTTGAAGAGTTAACTAAAAATAAATCATTAATATCTAAATTTTTAAAATATGGTGATGTAGATCACAATAATCATTTAATAAATACGTTTATAGCTAATAAGACTCATAATAATACTGATAATTTATTAGAAGAGAGTTATAATCGAGAGGGTAAATATTTAGATGGATTAAAACCAATGGATCAATCATTAGGTGCATATGCAACTACAGGATATGATTTTTTTGGATATAATAGAGATCCAGCATATAACCCAAAAGAATTAGAAGACTATAGATATGTCATATCAGCAAGTACAGATACTAAAGATTCTAAGTTCTTTAATTATAATTACGATCCTAATATAGTTAACACTTATGACAATTCAAATATTATGAAATATGGTTGGGGTCAAGAGGGATTACCAGGTATAGATAGGTCTGATCCTAGAATGAGAACTTATAGAGAAGATAAAATTAATATGATTAAGGTTAGAGACTTCTCTAAAACTGTAGATGCAAGTGAAAAATCAAATATTTTAAGTCAAGATGCATCGGAGATATACAATCAAGGATCAAGAGATTATATAAAATTCTTTATTACTTGTGCAGGGCTTATGTTTGATAAGCAATATGATTCACGTGGTACGTTATTAGATAAGAATGAGATAGATATAGAACCATCTGTATTTGGTGATACAAAAGAAGAATCTGATGATACGATAGATATTCAAACTGAACAATCAGATCCAAAACACAAAAGTAATTTAGGTTATCACGCTATCGTAATGAGAGCATTCTTAAATAGTGTAGTTGAAAATCATAATGCTAATTGGGATTCTTATGGATTAATAGGTAGAGCTGATCCAGTTTATATTTATAAATCGTATGATAGAAATTTGACATTGAGTTTTGATATGCATGCATTTTCCAGAGTTGAAATGCAAGTTATATATGAGAAAATAAACTATTTAGCTTCTATGTTAGCTCCTGTATATAAAGATAAACGTATGTGGGGGCCACTATTAAGATTGACATTAGGTGATTTATACTGGCAAGTACCAGGTTTCATAACTAATTTAACATATACATTTAGAGAAGATAACTGGGAAATAAAAAATTTATATCAAGAATCATCTGATAATGATATATTAGAATTACCAATGGGTGTTAGGGTTGATATGAATTACACTATAATTGGGAATTACAAACCTAGGAAAATGGGTAGAATTTATGATTATGTTGGTGATGTATATACAGAAGAACCAGTTGTGGAAGAAGAAAAACCAGAACCAGTTGTGGAAGAAGAAAAACCAGAACCAGTTGTGGAAGAAGAAAAACCAGAACCAGTTATATACACATTTAATATTGATTTTGATGATAATGTAGATACACCTAAAAAATCGAGTGAGGTTATAAATGTTACTAATTATATAATAGACCAGAAGTTAAAAAATCCAAAAGCTAAATTTGATATAGAGGGTCATGCATCACCAAGCGGACCAGATGAATATAATTACAAATTATCATTTAGGCGAGCATCCAATATTAAGGCTGGAGTCGTATCTAACTTTAAGGCTGGTGGTAGTGTTAGTGATGCAAATAGAACAAATCAAATATTAGCTTCAATTGCATTTGGTAGTGATATGCGTTCTGTTGGTTATGGTGAAAAATCTAAAGGTCAACGTGTTGTAACAGTTACAATGTATAAAGATGGTGTATTACCATCAAATCCAAAATGGGACAATGGTACAGTTGGAATTTTAACTGAAAATCAATCCGTAAATTAAGGTAATTAAATGTCAAATAGAAGATATGATGATACAGATATAGTTAATATAGATTATAAACGACATGGTGATACTGATTTAAAAAATGTAAGAAAATTAGATCATTATATATATCCATATCCAATGTCAAGTTTAAATGATATATATATAATCACCAGAATCGGTGATAGATTGGATTTGATAGCTGATGAGTATTATAATGATACTACGTTATGGTGGTATATTGCGTTAGCTAATAGTTTATTACCAACGTCGTATGCATTAGAACCAAACACTAAACTAAGAATACCACCTAAGTATAGCAATCCATCTGAAAAAATTAGAAACTTTAACAAAGCGAATAGATAATGGCATTACAAATAGATTATAATCCGATATACAATGAAGTGCATCCAGATGTCCGAGCTGAAATAAATGAACGTTCTAGGATATATGGTCATAATACACGTGGTGTATATGGTACTAAATTTGATTGGGAAGCAGCAAAGCAATCTTGGTGTGAAGTTTACTATGTAGATAAGAAAACTAAACAACCAGGTGATAAACCTATACTTGGTTTTGGTCGTGATGATAATAGATTTATTGATATGTATCAGTCAGATTATCCTATACCAAAAGAACCTATATTAGAAGATGTTACTATATCAAATCAAGGTACTTGGGGTGCGTTACAAAGAGCCGATATAAGTTTTAGAGTATTTACGTTAGATCAACTAGAGAAGTTCGAGAAAGACATTATAAAGCCAGGTAGTGATATACAAATAAAATATGGTTGGGCTGTTGGTAGAACTTCTGAGAAAGCAACTACAAATAAAATACATAAAAAAAATTTAGACCCATCACAAGATACATATAAAGGTATAACTTATAACTTTAATGTGGAAATGAATGATGATCTAACTTGGTCTATAAAATTACAAACTGTCGGTGAAGGTTATTTCCTATCAGGTATATCAGCAAATGCATCATCTAAAGTCGTTGATGCTAAAATGAATCAAAGTGAACACCCTAGATTAGTAAGTGATACTAACATTACAATTGCATATGCAAGGGGTTTATCTGAAAAAATAATAATTGATATTGCTGATATAGGTAATGTGGGTGGTAATTTTCTAAGTTCAAATGAAACCAAAACTATAGATAATACTGAACTTAGATATGCAGCTAGATCATTACCTATAAAATATCCAAAATCCAAACCAAAATCAAATGATACAGTTAATATGGATAATGAATTATATTCATTAGAATCTTATCCAGAAGCATTGCTTCCTACATGGACAGTTTATATAGGACTCTCGGATTTAATATATTATTATACGAATGCAGTTGCGGCTAGATCTGATAGATTCGGGATAGGTCCAGATGAGAAACGTGTATATATGTCAGCTAATTATGGTGCTTGGAAGAATGGAAATGGTAATAGAATAGATTTAGAAGAGCAATATAAATTTCCTTATGGTGTTAGGAGCATATCTATATACGATAAAGAGGTTGTATCTTGTATACCAGACACTATATTTTTTAACGGTGGTATAGATGAGTCGGATACATATAATTCTGCACATTATAACTTACATCCAAATAAACCATTACATAAAGTTCCGGGTCGTTCGGCTGGATATGATAATGGGTATTTTAGAATGTACAGAGGTAAGGACAAATCTGGTGGTACATTTAATACTCAATTCCAAAGGGTTGATACACCTGATTTTTGTAATTTAGGTGAAATATTAATATCGACTGATTTTGTATTGGATATATTAGAATCAATATCAGATATAAATAATACTCAGGAAAAAACAATTTTTAATTTATTTACTATAATTTTTGATAAAATATCATATGCATCAGGTGGACTTTATAAACTTGGTTTTATAATGGAAGAAATAATTGGTGATAATGGTAAATATATTTCTTGGTATAATCTAATTGATTTGAATTTTACTTATACACAACATGGTGGATTGAAGCCATTGCGATTTAGCACTCACGATGATACTAAACCTATAGTTAGATCTATAAATTTTAATCTGAATGTTCCGAATTCCATGGCAAACGCATTGTATGTTGAAGGTAGATTTAATATGAACGATGTAACAGGTGAATCTGGAGCTATATTGGGAAGTTTATACTCAGATGCAATTAAGGATGATAAAAAATTAGCAGATGACATTAATAATAGACGTAAAAAAGCATTATATTTCTTACGACATGCAAAACATATTATGGGTAAAATTGGTGTTACTCGCACATCTATACTTGGATTGTATAATACTCTTAAAGAATATAGAGAGACTCCACCAGAAAACACAACATTACACCAATATAATTCATATTTAGCACAAACTATATATCCATTGGAACTAACTATAACTATTGATGGTATAAGTGGATTTAGATTTGGCAATGTAATTGAGGTGGATGGTATGCCAAGTAGATATTACAATGAAGACGGTAAAGCAAAAGTTATATTTATACTTACTAAAGTTGATCATAAGATAACACCTCATGATTGGACTACAACATTGGAAACTCAATGTCGTGGTAATATGCTTGTCAAAAAATAAAATTTGGTAATGTAATTTCTTTTAGTTAAGTTTGTATATTATTATTTAACATAATAGATGAATATTATATGAGAAACAGATTATCCTACTCGGACAATGAAATTGAAAAAGGTCTTTATACCAGAGGCGGTGAATTAATTTATGATTCATCAACCGAAGAATATATTGGTTGGTATCATAGATATGTAACTGGTGAGCTATATTCATTACCATCATACATAGGTGGTAGATCCGTTAAATTATTATCACAATTGGATAATTCTATAATTGAATATAGAAATGCTAGTAATGGTATGTTTGATTCATATTACGATAATATATCTATTAGTCCATATTCACCATTTCCAGATGACGATGATTATAATATTGGATATATTAATAGATATTTTATGAAACGCAGAAACGATATATCAGCACCAATATCTGAAATATCTGAAACTGATTATAATATATTGAATAATAATACAAGTAATTTTTATAGTGTAATTCATAAATTAACTACATTGAAATGGAAAATATCAGGTATAAAACATGATAAATTTAATTCTAATGGTGTTAGATTGGAAAGTGGTGTGTATGAAACCAATAAACGTGTATTAATTAATACAGAACTTGATTTTAATGGTATAACATCATATTTAAGTAATTTATTACAATTTTATAGATAATGATAATTTGTAGTCAAGATGAATATGTAAATTGTATAAACGATTTACATGATAAATTTGTATTGTATTTTTTTATAGATAATGCGTTTGTATGTTTATATAATTTAGATGATAGTTCTATATATTTAATAGGTGTTAATCACATAGATTATAATATTAAATTCAATATCTCAGATTTTAAATGTAAATATATTATTAAATATGAATACAAATCAGAAGTAAATAATATTTTTATAGATTTAAATACATATGTATATTATAATTATGCCAATACATTGAGTATAGATGATATATTCAAAAAAGACAAGTTATTTTATGGTGATGAATGTTATTATTTAATTCCGATTTATATTATAGAAAATAAGATACTTGATGCTATATCATATATAAAATTTAATGATATAACTAATGATTTTATAGAATATCATGATACAATTAATAACGTTATACATCATATAAATAATAGTGGTATTTTGTATAATGAAGATATAATATATTCTAATATGACATATTATAACGTTGCTGGAAGACCTAGTAATGTAATTGATAATATGAATTTGATGGCTATATCTAAGAAGAACGGAGAACGTAATAAAATCAAATCTAGATTTGATAATGGTAAATTAATACAATTTGACTATGTATCATTTCATATGAAGATAATATCAGATTTAATTGGCTATGATTATGATTATAATGACAATATACATTATAATTTAGGAATTGAATATTTTAATACTGATGTTTTGACTGACGAACAGTATGAACAATCAAAAAAAATAAATTTTAAGATTTTATACGGTGAGCATGATATAGATAACACGTTCACAAATAAAATGAATAAATATATTAGACAATTATATACTTCCTTTGTTATGGATGGATATATAACTACATTTTTCTTTAAACGAAAGATTTATATAGAATATATAGATAACCCAACACCAAAGAAACTATTTAATTATTTTATACAATCATTTGAATCAGAGCATAATGCGATTATAATGAATAATATAATAAAGAGACTACAATATAGTAATACAAAATTAATATTATATACATATGATAGTTTCTTATTTGATTATGATTTAAATGATGGTGAAGATTTATTACATGATATAAATAAATTAATATCTTGTATTTATAATACAACTATAAAAGTTGGAAATGATTATCAAAATTTGTATTTTTTAAATTAAAATAAAGGCGTTACGATGAGTACACCAGGATTAAAATTCAATGTTGATCCAGCATTGATCAGAAATAGACTAAGTGGTGGTGGTTCTAAAAAGAACAAAATTAGCTACTTCAAACCATCAAAAGAAAAAAGCCAAACGGTTAAATTAGTTCCGTTTACAGAGGGTAATGATATAGGAATTGCAGTTGAAAATGGATACCCAATTATAGAGGTTAAACAACATTTTCCATTAAAAGATTATTTTCAAGGTAACTTTAAGAAAATTGTATCTCCTATGACATTTGGAGAACCAGATCCAATTATCACTATGTTCTTTGAATTAAGAACTCAATATGCTGATAATTTAGATGATGAACAAGTTAAGAACTTCTTACAACCATTAGAGGGAAAATCTAGATATTTCTCATTTGTTTTACATGAAACAAGTGCAGGTAATGAGTTAAAATTATGGTCTTATCCATACGGAACATTCAAACAGATTTGTGCATTTTTGGCTGAACCAGATGAATTAGGTGATATTTTAGATCCAGATAATGGGCATGCGTTAAATGTTAAAATGAATAGTGACAATACAACAACTATATTACTTAAACAAAAAGTGACTCAACTTACGGAAGATGATATTGAATTAATAATGAACCAACCATCATTAAAAGACAATTTTCAATATGAATCGGAAGCAGAGTTATTAAGAATATTAGATTGTTATCTATCTGAGGAAACATCTGATAACTCAGAAGTAACATCTGAACCAGAACCAAAAACAGAAATCGAAGAAGTTGAGAAACCAGTTATAAAACCAGTTGTGGTTACAACCAAAGAAAAAACCGAAGAACCAAAACCAAAAACTGAAGATGTAAAACCTAAAACAGACAATGCTAATTTTAAGGCATTATTTAATAAGAACAAGTAATATATGGCAAAGAAGAAAGAAAAAGAAATTATGGAAATGCCAGATCTTGGATCCGTATTAGCTGACAGTCTCAACACCAAGTTCAGTAAAAAACTTGGTTATGATGTAGCGTACAAACTACCAGATGACTTCTTAGATAGTGGAACTGTTCCATATTATATATCAACTGGTAATTTTATTCTTGATCTTGCAATTTCAAATAATAGATATGGTGGTATGCCAGCTGGTAGAATAATAGAACTTACAGGATTAGAACAATCAGGTAAAACTCTATTATCAGCTCATATATTAGCGTCGGTACAAGCAATGGGTGGGATGGCTATCTATATAGATACAGAACACTCTTTCTTACCAGAATATTTTGGTAAGGTATGTGGTATTGATTTTAATAAAAATTGGTTGCATATAGAACAAGATGATTTAGAAACTATTTTTGATATTATAGAAACTGTTATAGTTGATATAAGATCTAGAGACAAGGATATACCAGTTGTTATAATACTTGATAGTGTTATGGGGGCATCCACACCAGAAGAGTTATCATCTGGATTTGGAAAAGAGGGATATGCAACATCAAAACCAATTATATTATCTAAAGCTATGCGTAAACTAACTAATGTATTTGGTAGAGAAGTAATAACTTTTATAGCTACCAACCAACTTAGAGTTAATATAGGTGCTATGCCAGGACAAGATAAGTATATAACTAGTGGTGGTAAAGCAATCGACTTCCATTCATCAGTAAAAGTTAGGTTACAGACAATTGGAACTTTAAAACAAACTGATAAATATGGTTTAGAACAAAAGATAGGTAAAAATGTTAAGTTTTCTATTAAGAAAAATAGACTTGGTCCACCTGAAAAAACAGAATTATTTGATTTATACTTTATGTCTGGTATTGATGAAGTTGGTTCTATTCTTAAAGTAGCTAAAGCATATAAGATAGTTAAATCGGCTGGAGCTTATTATGATTACAAATCCAATTCTGGTGAAGAGATTCGATTCCAGAAAAAAGACTTTACTGATATATTCACTGGTGAAAATGGTCTATTAGATGAACTAAAGGATAAGATAGCTGATAGATATATTATGGCTTATACTAACAAGACTGCACCTGATGTAGAGAATGACGAAACCGTATCATATCAGAAAGGTATTGATGACGATTAAAGATATATTATTACCTAACGGACTTGACATATCAACTGAATTAAATGACAATGTTCTTATATTAGATGGTACCAATAGATACAAAGCGTGTTTTATAAAGGCATCACAGATAAATGATAATGGTTATTATGTAGGTGGGTATGTGGGATTCTTAATATCTTTAGAATATATGATTAGAACCTTAGCACCATCAAGAGTAGTTATAGTCTTTGATGGTGTTGGTGGCTCTAACAGACGTAAGAAGATGTATTCTGGGTATAAAGCTAACAGAGGCAAAATAAAACGCTACAATCGAGAGGAAACGTCTGAGGGTGTTGATGAAGAAGAATCAATGATACTACAATTTAAACGATTAATAGATTATCTATATAATTTACCAGTTACTATAATCTCAATTGATAATATAGAAGCTGACGATACGATTGCATATATAGCAACGAAGTTAGAATATAAAAAATGTGTTATTGTATCTACAGATCAAGATTTTTATCAATTGATAGAACCTGATAAATGTAATGTTTTTAATCCAACTACCAAGATTCTTATAAATAAAGAACATGTTATAAATACATTCAATTGTACACCTAAAAACTTTGTTTATTATAAAGCTATAATAGGTGATATATCTGATAATTTAAAAGGAGTTAAAGGTATAGGAAAAGAAACTATGAAAAAATCATTTTCATTCCTTAAAAGCCCTAATAGAGTTGGAATAGAGGAATTTGCTACTAATTTAGATGATAAAACATTTAATAAAATGAATAATAGTTTGGATTTATTTGAGCGTAACTTGGATATGATGGATTTATCGGAACCAATAATAGATGTTAAGTCTGTTATGACGATAAGAAACCTATTCACAGAAATAAAATATAGTAATCGACTTAACTCTACTAAACTTAGAGAACTAATTATAAATGATGGAGTGACAAAATCATTCTTTCAATTCGACAATTGGATAAATAGATCATTCGTAAGATTAGATTCTATACTATCTAAAAAATAAAATTTGCATTTTTAAATATTATTGTGTAAGTTTGTAATTATAATAATTGCGAACAAGGAGATGTATGTCTGAACAAAATGAATTAACACTTAAACTAGAATATGATCTTGAATTTCAAGAGAAGATAATATCATCTATATTAACTGATGCATCATATGCTAAGAAGGTGTTACCTATACTAAAATATAATTATTTGGATAGTGATTCATTACAATGGGTATTAAAATTAATAAATGGTTATTATGAGAAGTATAAAAATATACCAAATATATCATTTTTAGCCAATGAATTAAATAAAGAAGAAAATGAACAATTTAAGACGCAAGTAAAAAAATCAATATTATCAATAAAAGAATATTATACAGCTCCAGACTTACAATATATCAAAGATGATACATTAAAATTTTGTGTTAATGCTAACATGACACTTGCATTATGGAAATCAGCTGATTTATTAGAAGAGAAAAAATTCGAAGAGATATTCAATATCATAGGTAAAGCTATGGTAGCTGGTAATATAAATGATGATGATGTCGATTATAAAGAAGATATACATAATAGATATAAAGAAGACAAATTATCATCTATACCAACACGTTGGAAACATGTAAATGATAAAATAAAGGGTGGTTTACCATCTGGTTCATTAACTATGTTTATAGGTGCGTCTGGTAGAGGTAAATCTTGGTTATTATGTGATATAGGTCAATATGCGTCTATGAATGGATATAGAGTTGCTCATTATACGTTAGAGTTATCAACTGACTATGTTGGTCGTAGATATGATATTATAACAACTACATTAGAAGATTCAGAGATAGAGGCTATAATGCGATTACCAGATGAAGATGAGAATAAAATACAATTCATCAATACAATTCAATCTATAAAGGGTAATATTGACTTAACATATTATTCACCTGGACAAGCTACAATAGCTATGATACGTTCCAACATAGAAACTAAAATTCAAAAGAACATAAAACCTAATATAGTAATATTAGATTATCCAGATTTACTAACTAGTAATGGTGAAGCTGTTAATTTGGATGCTATATATAAAGGGTGTAAGGCTATAGCTACGGATTATGATATTCCTGTTGTTATAGTGACGCAATCAAACAGAGAAGGTATGAAATCAGATGTAATCAAAGAATACCATGTTAAGGAGCATATTGGTAAGATTGATATATGTGATATTGTATTTTCTTGGAATAGAAATGAAGAAGAAGAAGAAGTAGGTAGATTATGGAATATCAAAAATAGATTTGGTAAGGATAAATTCTTAGTAGATTTTGATTTTGTTCTTGAAAATGGATTGATAAATTCAACAGGAGAAGCTGATATTAATAATGAAACTACGAAATTAAACAACTTAAAACGGAATGCAAGAACTACATTTAATGATAAAATAAAACATTCTGCACGTTATTGAAATTTGACTATATTTATCTATCCACGATAAGTATAATTTTAAAATTTAGAGGTTAATTAATGGATATAAGTCAGAATACATATTCATACGATGATTTATTAGAAAGTACAAAAAACTATTTTAACAATGAAGATATTTCAGCCACAACTTGGATTTCGAAATATTCATTGAATAAAGATAATATTTATTATGAGTTAAATCCAGAAAATATGCATTGGAGGTTATCGGATGAAATTTCTAGAATCGATAATAAATATCCAAATGCGAAGGATTCAGCTTTTTATTTCAATTTATTTGATAGATTTAAATATATAATCCCACAAGGAAGTCCTATGTTTGGCATAGGAAATGATTTACAAACTATAAGTATAAGTAATTGCTTTGTTATTGGTAATGATGAAGATTCATATGGATCTATACTTAAAATAGATGAAGAACAAGTACATCTAATGAAGAGGAGAGCTGGGGTTGGTCATGATTTATCTCATATAAGACCCAAACATAGCCCTGTGAACAATTCAGCTAAAACATCCACAGGTGTAGTTCCATTTATGGAACGATATTCAAATTCTACAAGGGAAGTTGGTCAAGATGGTAGGAGAGGTGCACTTATGCTATCTATTTTGGTTTCGCATCCAGATGTAGGTGATTTTATAGATGCTAAAATGGAAAGTGGTAAGGTAACTGGTGCTAATGTATCAGTTAAAATGTTAGATGAATTTATGTTTATTGTCAAACGAACAAACCAAGAAGATGTAGATTTATATAAAACGTTACGTGATAAATTAGATATAACTGATTCAGAACAGACTAAACTTGATGAATTAGAGAATAAAATATGTTATGATTTAGTTTTTAAATATAATGATGGGACTGAATTAAGAAATAAAATAATAGCAAGGGATATATGGTCTAAAATAATTCATAATGCTTGGAATAGTGCAGAACCAGGAGTAATGTTTTGGGATAAAATGTTATCTGAATCAATTGGTAATTGTTATAAAGAATATGGTTTTGGAGATGTAAGTACAAATCCATGTGTGACTGGGGATACATTAGTTGCGGTTGCAGATGGTAGAAATAGTGTTCCTATACGAGAATTAGCTGAGATTGGAGAAGATGTTCCTGTTTATAGTGTAGATCCAATCACTGGGAAAGTAGATATTAAAATGGGTAGGAATCCAAGACTAACTGTTAATGATAGACAAATTCTAAAAATAACACTTGATGATGGCTCATCTATTAAGACAACTACAAATCATAAATTTTTATTATATGATGGTACTAAAATAGAGGCTAAGGATTTGAAATGTGGTGATAGTTTAATGAGGTTTACTAAACGTTCAGAACGCATATCAAAGAATAATACTAATCCATATTATAGAATTAATACTAATACCAAAGATTCTACGATTGATAAATTATTTGAGCATAAGTTAATTGCTAAATATAACAATCCAGAATTATGGTCTGAAAAATACAATGCAAATAAGGTTAATGGTTGGGTTAATGGTGGCTTGGTTGTACATCATAAAGATTATAATGGATTAAATAATTCACCTGATAATCTAGAGATTATGACATTCAGAGAACATGCCAAGTATCATGCTGATAATGATACACAAGGAGAAAAGAATGGAAAATACTCTGGATTTACAAATGAAGACATTAAAGAATATGCGTTGGATTTAACGAGTACACTCAGAAGAAGATTTTCTTATAAGGAATGGTCAACATTTGCTAAATCGAAAGGTATACCACAGTCATTATCAAAATGGAGAGTTGATACTTTAGGGTATGATTTAAACGATTTATCAGTGTGGGCAGCAAATAAACTTGGATTTGGTGAATATAATGATGTTGATCCTAGAGTAGTTAAAACATTACATAAAGGTATGGATTTGAATTTGGATGTATTTATAGATACAGGTAAGGTTTACATTAATAAAAAATGTGAAAATTGCAACTCTGAATTCCACACTACGTATGATGCAAAAGAGTCTACATTTTGTTCACGTAAATGTTCTACTTTGAATTCATGGTCTAAACCAGATAACTCTAATTTAAATGGTCTTCGTAGACAAGCAAGTGATACTAAAATTAAACATAAAGACTTACAAATTAAGATATATTCTGATTTGAAATTTGAATTGGATAGAACCCCACTCAAAGTAGAGTGGGAGGAACGATGTAAAACAAATAATATTCCATTTAGATTTGGACCTAATTCACCATTTAAAACATATAAAGAATTAAAATATAAATCCATTGATTATAACCACAAAGTAAAATCTGTAGAGATATATGGTTATGAAGATGTATATAATATAACTGTTGATGATAATCATACATTGGCATTTATAACTGATATAAAAGAAAATTCAATTGGACATAATAATATGATAGGTGTATTCACTGCCCAATGTGGTGAAATTGTTTTACCTCCATATGATAGTTGTAGATTAACTGCTTTAAATTTATATAGTTACGTTAAAAATCCATTTACAAAACACGCTGAATTTGATTGGGAATTATTCGATGAACATTCTAAATATATTATGAGAATAATGGATAATATAGTTGATTTGGAATTAGAAAAAATTGATTCTATATTAGAAAAAATAAATTTAGACCCTGAAGATATTAATACCAAGCAAACTGAAATTGATTTATGGACTAAAATTAAATATAAATGTGAGATGGGTAGGCGAACTGGTATAGGTGTTACTGGTGAAGGTGATATGTTAGCTGCTATGGGATTAATATATGGAACTCCACCTGCTACTGAATTTTCAGTAGAAGTTCATAAACGTTATGCTATAAATGTATTCAGGGAATCAGTTCAATTAGCAAAAGATAGAGGTAATTTTCCAATATGGGATTGGGATATAGAGAAAGACAATCCATTTATAAATAGGATATTAGAATCTGACCCATCTATAAAAGATGACTTATTGAAATATGGAAGACGTAATATTGGGTTACTAACTATTGCTCCAACTGGAACTGTATCAATGATGACACAGACTTCATCTGGGGTTGAACCTGTGTTTTTAGTTTCATATAGAAGACGAAGAAAAATAAATCCAACTGATAGAAATACACGTGTTGATTTTGTAGATGAATTAGGTGATAAATGGATGGAATTTAATGTATTTCACCATAAATTCATAGATTGGTTCTTTTACAATCAGAATGACATACGTTCTAATATAACTAATGATGTTATAAGTGAATCATGGGATTATAATCAATGTAAAGAATATCTTGTAGGTTTAGATGAAAATACGATTAATATTATAATATCTATGTCTCCATATTATAAAGCAACATCAAATGATGTTAATTGGGTGGAGAAAGTTAAGATGCAAGGTGAAATACAGAAATGGGTAGATCACTCAATATCAGTAACGGTTAATTTACCAAATGATATTGATGAGGATACAGTTGATAAAATATATTTGACTGCTTGGGAAAGTGGATGTAAGGGGTGTACTATATATAGAGATGGATCTCGTAGTGGAGTTTTAATTTCAAATAATGATACTAAAATTGATTTATTTGAAGATACTAAAGCACCAAAACGACCCAAAACAATAAATTGTGATGTTATTCATTTTACATCTAATGGTACTAAATGGTTTGGTTTTGTTGGATTATATAATGATAAGCCATACGAACTATTTACCATTCCAGTTGATAATATAGATTTTAATCTTAATAATGTTACTAATGGTTGGATTGAACGAACCAAAATAAACGGTAAATCAGAATATATATTTATATATATGAAGGGTGATGATAGAATTACAACTATTGATTTGAAAATGTATGGGATTAAGGAATTCGATGATGTTAGTAGAATTGTAAGTGCTATTTTAAGGCATGGTATGCCAATCAAATATGTGGTTGATTTATTAGATGGTCTTAATTTAGATGGTGATATTATAACATCATGGAAATCAGGTGTTAAACGTATACTTAAACGATATATAAATGATTTGGAAGTTGTAACTGGGCATGAATGTTCCGAATGCAAATCCACAAATTTAGCATATCAGGATGGGTGTCTTACTTGTTTAGATTGTGGCTCTAGTAAATGTGGGTGATTTAATGAGAGTGGAAACACTCTCTATTATTTTTAATTAATAATAAGGTGATCGATGTTAATATCAAATGGAACTAATAGTAGTATAGAAAAAATAAACTCTAATACAATACATAATAATATATTAACTAATAGAATGTATAAGAGTATTCTTAAATTAATATCAAAAATAGATATAACTAATAAATTGTCACGTGATGACGATGCTAATGCTATTGTTACGTTGGATTATGATACTAACTCTAATTCTACATTGATAAAACGTAGGTTCATAACTTCTGGTGGTCTTAATACACCAATAACAATTGATATAACTTCCATTTTAAATAATAGTTTTAAAAGTAAAAAACGAGTAGTTCACAAATACGACGATTCTGTATTAGATGAAATATTATCACTTGGTTTCTCATTGATAGGGATGCGTGGTAAAATAAATAGAGATTTATATTTAGACTTTAAGTATACATTAAATGGTTTGCCTTGTATATTAACAATTAATATAATGGGTTTAAATGATGATACTAAATATCAAGTTGATACAGATGACGATGATATATATTACGATGATGATTACGATTCAGAAACATTAAATGATTCTTATATAGGTTCAATTACTTTAGATATAAATCCTTATGGTGCAGATAAAATACAAGATTCTATAGATGTATATAATTCTATAATAGGGTATTTTTCCAAAGCAACTATATCATATAATGATATTATCAATAAGACTGAATATGTTAATTTAATAAGCACAACACATTCTGGATTTACATTGAAATCTATAAAATTAGATTATATAAATGATAAATTTGAAGATTTGGATATTCATTATGGTGATGGGTTTGAAGATAGATATGAAAGTTTAGTTTCTAATATAAGAACATCAACTAAAGGAATCGTGTTATTTCACGGTGTACCTGGTTCTGGTAAGTCTTATTGTATAAAGCATATGTTACGTAGATTAGATAATAAATGTGTTATATTTGTACAGCCTAATATGATTAATAACTTAACTGATCCTTCGTTTATTGGCTTTCTAACTGAGCTATCAGCTCAGAATAAGGACGTAAAGGAGAATATATTATTAATCGTCGAAGAGGCAGAATCGATATTATTAAGTAGAGATAATGGTAATGTATCAAATGGTATATCCAATCTATTAAACTCAACTGATGGTATATTAAATAGTGCTTTGAAGATACAAATGATATTAACATTTAATACTGATAAATTTGATATAGATAAAGCTATTCTAAGAGAAGGTAGATTGATAGGTAATTTTAAATTTGGTTATGTTACATCTAAAAATGTTAAGGTGTTAATGGACAAATTAAAAATAGAAGATGATGTTTTATTAAAAAGTAAGAAGACAACAGTGTCATCAATATATAGCAAGTTATCAGAAAGACAATCTATAACTTTCGCAACTGATGAGAATTTCGATGATTCAAAAAAAGATTTTATTTTATAATTAATAAGTGGGTATAAGATTATGTTTGGAATATTCAAAGATAAAGATTTGAGCTGTGTAGTGACTAAATGGTATAATGAAATACCAGAATATGATATATGTAGAGTTGCTCTAACGTCAGTAAAGGATAAAACGTTAGAAGTTAACTTATATAATTCTATAGAGGATAATGTTGATGTGTTCTTAATAAACACATTTGGTACTGATAGAAATGTACATGATATAACTGTAACACGTCTAAATTAGGTAGGTGTTGTGTATGAAACTATTGTATATCGTAAATACGTTATATTAGATATAGTATATATTATTATGTCTGATCATGATTTTGATATTAGTGATTATTTTACTGGTGGTTCAGGTATCAATGTAAAATTAAAATATGATACTATGGAAATAAATAATTTGGAATAGTAATTTCTTTTTTGTAAGTTTGTAAAATAAATAAATACATGTAGTATTTAATATTAATTAATTACAGGAGACTAAATGTTTAGTCAAAAAACACGTGAGTTTAAATGGAATCGTACATCTGACAGTTTACCAGAATTTGGTAAATGTGTTATTGGATGGTATCACGGAGATAATTGGGAGTATCCTGAAGATATGTATCATAGGTCAGTTATTATGTGGCGGAATAAAGCTAAAAATGAAAGTAATAACAAGAGGGATTACAACTGGAAGACTTTTGGACCATCCACATACTTCGGACAAGATATTTTATATTGGTCTGAAATTCCTAGATTACCAGATGAGTTTTTAGAAGAAATTGAAAATAGAACTATAAGACAAAGGCGGCTATGAAATCTATTGATGAATATTAGGATGGTGTAAATGGCGATTATGATGAATGCAGATGAATATCTTTTTGGTATTTATGGAGCACAATACGAAAATAAAAGGTGGAAACTTAGGTTTTTTAATATTAAGAAAGATTAATTATAAATTAGCCGACTTAAAACTCGGCTTTATTTAAAGGAATTAAAATTTTAACTTATATTTATTTATAGTTGTTAAATTTTTAGGTTAGTTATGATAAACAAATTAATATTATCATTATTACTGGTAATCGCTACCAATGTAAATGCAGAACAAACGTTCGAGCAACAAACAGCGAATAAATCGGAATATTTTTATGATGTTGAATATCAATTAGAAGTAATTGAAACAAACACACCAACAGATTTTTATATTTCTGAGTTAGATGTAGCATCTAATACATGGACTAAAATATCTAATACATTTGGTTGGGGAAACTCAAATACTATATCGGTAGAATATATACCCGATAGATTAATTTCAAATGGTAAACTTGGAATACACACAGGAAATAGAAATTCTGGAACATTCTCAATATTACCAACTGACGTTACAGATGTAGATATAAATGTCATTTATGCATCAGGTACATTCAATAACATAGATACTATTTGGTATGATGATATATTCTATTTAACTTGGGATATTGATATTAGTACAGTTCCAAGTAGATTAGAACTACAATATAAATTAGCATCAGGTACATGGACTGGATTGGGTGATGTTGATGTAGCATCTAAAACTATAGCAGTTCATAATGAATTTGCTATGCAAGATGTTAAATTTAGACTTGCTTATGACGGTATTAATTATGCAATAGCAAAGACACAAAATGCTACGTTTGTAAATGCAGAGTTATATGTAATCAATAAGAATGAAGTTGAACTATCAACTTATAAAGATGGTCAGAAAGTACAATTATTAATTAACTCAAATAGAATATCAGAATATACGCATATAGTAGTTTATAAAGATGGTGTTGAGTATGGTATTATACCTTATAACCAATCTGTATATGAATATACAACTTCAATTGGTATAGATGAAACTATATTATTAGAGTTTTATACTGAGTGGGGCTATAAGTTAAATGAAGTTACAATCAAAAGTCAATACAAGTGGTTTGAAGTTGGTCCAATCGGAAGTATATATAAAGTTACTGATGTTATAGAGTTTGCTTGGGCGTATTCTACTAACTTTAGATATGTATATGTATATGTTCAGCGTAATTCATCAGAAACATTTACCAAAATAAATACTAATTGGCAATTACAAACTAATTACAAATATACAGTTAATCCAATGGATTCAACGTTAAAGTTCAAATTTGTTACTGATGATGTATATACGGAATTGAATGTTGAAACTGGTTTAGTTACTATTATAGATGAATGTAAAGAAGATAGTTTATATAAAGTAATTGATGATATGGCTATTGTTATTGATAGCTTAAAGAGCGTTAAGCCAGATACAGTTAATATATTGGTTACTTTAATTAAGGATATACCTTTAAGTGTTGAAATAGAAGATAAAAATAATATTCAAGATATAAGTGTATATAGTTCTATTAGCAATGGTATAATTACTATTGATAATCCAAGAACAGTATCACATCTATATATAGCTAATTATATAGGACAGGTCGTATATGAAGTTAGTGGTAACTCTGTACAACCAACTATAGACATATCAGGTTATAATAGTGGTATGTATTTTATGATTATAATTGAATTTGATGGTACAACATCAGTTTATAAATTTACAATGTAAATAAAATAATGGGTAGTATTTTAATCCACTACCCATTTTAAATAAAAGGTAATAATGGAAATTATTTATGAATTGTTAGGTGCTATAAATGGCATCAAACTTACAGTGTCAGTTAAGGACGAATCTGATAACAAGACTATAAATTTTATAGTTGATCCAGAAACAGAGCTTGTTGTTGGAGCAATAGTTCAATATTTAACTCCAGTCAAAATAGACCAAATGAAAAAACATGATGTTAATTTTTCAGTTAAGTAGTTTTAGCTTATCTTCCATGTGGAGAAAAAGTAACGGAATCACTATTAATATATAGTAGTGATTCTTGATTTTTAATTTAATTCTAAGGTTCAAATGTTAAATGTTAAATTTAAACGATTAAATGAATACGCACAAATACCAACCAAAGCACATAAAACAGATGCTGGGTTTGATATGGTTGCAACATCAGTAATTGATACTAATATAGGTATTAAATGTGGTACTGGGTTGTCAATTGAAATACCAGAAGGTTATGTTGGTAAAATATATCCAAGAAGTTCAATATCAAAGACTGATTTGATGTTAGCTAATTCAACTGGTATAATAGATTGTGGTTATACAGGTGAGATATTCGTAATGTTTAAATACACAAATGCCTACCCACCATACGATGTATATGGTGTTGGTGATAGAGTAGCTCAATTGATAATTGAGAAGTTAGAAGATATTAATTTAATCGAAGTAGATGAATTATCTAATAGCGAACGTGGTGATGGTGGATTTGGTTCTACTGGATCTTAATTTTTAGTTTTTTTAGTTTTTAAGTCATATCATATATGACATTCAATACAAATACAAATACAATAAATGTACCAATCTATATACTTTGATAGAAAGGAAAATCTATATCATTTATGGGATGACACTGAAGGATATGTATCTTTTGAACGTGATTCCGAATTTTTTAGATTAGCTAAGGATCCAAAAGAAGAAACAGAATTGAAATATCTGTTTAGTGATCATCCAGTTGTAACATCCAAAACTTACAATGGAAATTCGGATGATTATCTACAAGTGGATCTATCACCTGATATAGACCAATTAATTAAATTGTATAATTTTAGTGATGATGTATCAACTAATATAAAGACAGTTATTGTCGATATAGAGGTTGAAATGGTATCTGGTCAGTTGATAACGGAAGAAGCCAATAATTATATAACGTCAATTGCGTTGTACGACCAGACATCAGATATATATTATGTATTTGTAGTGTCAGAACATAAACATTCGTATGATAAAGAAGCTAATGTAATTGTTACATCTTATAATAATGATGTTAATCTATTAAAGGCGTTTATAAATAAAATGTCTGAAATAAGCCCACATATAATATTAGGTTGGAACAGTGATAACTTTGATATTAGATACCTATATTTTAGAATTAAAAATATATTAGGGTATAATTGGGTAAAGAAATTAAGTCCTATAGGTATAGTTAAATATAGCGAAAGAAATAAGTATGTTGATATAGCAGGTTTAGCGTCATTAGACTATATGATTGTATATAAGAACTATAACTATTCAGAGTTACCAAGTTATAAACTAGACTATGTATCTAAACATGAATTAGGTCATGGTAAGATAGATTATGAGGGTAGTTTAGATACGTTATTCAGAGAAGACATTGAAAAATTCATAGAGTATAACTTAGTCGATGTTAAGTTAATAAAAGAGTTAGATGCTAAGTTGGACTTTGTGGAGTTGACACGTAGAATATGTCATATATCACATATACCATATCAACAATTCAAACATTCATCATCTGTTATCGAAGGTGCTATTATGAGTTATATGGATAGAAAATCCATAATAGCACCTAATAAGAAACCACGTATGAATATAACATCTAATAAAGCTCATACAATAGGACTTAATGAGTTACATGTAGATTGTGATGCTGTAAGACATAGAATACCAACTAATGGCTTATTAAAGGTATTTAGAGTTAAGAAAGCAGATGTATATGAATATCATAACTATGAAGATGGTGTATTTTATCTAAATAAACATATAACCAAACCATTCAAAGAGAACGTAGAAATAAAATTAGCATTTGAGGGTGCATACGTTAGATTACCAGAGACTAATATATATGAATGGTTATTCTCTATAGATTTACAGTCATTATACCCATCTATCATTATAACGTTGAATATATCTCCTGAAACTAAAGCAGGTAAGATATTGAATTGGGAAGAAGTCAATCTGATGAAGTATATATCACGCTTTGTTGATGGTGATGTTGATTTTGATAAGATTAATTATGACTTTGGTTATATAAATGATGATACTATACTTAGACTTGAAAATCTAAATAAAGAAGTATTTGAAGTTACTAAAGATGAATTTATAGAGTTTATATTAGAAAATAAATATACTATAGCTTCTAATGGTATGATGTATTCTACTGATAAAATAGGTCTAATACCAGAAATATTATCTGATTGGTTTGATAAACGTTTAGATTATAAAGATAAGATGAAGTCTTGTAGAAAAGACGGTGATTATGATATGGAACGATATTATGATAAATTACAATTAGTACAAAAAATCCTATTAAACTCTATATATGGTGTGTTAGGATTAGAAACATTTAGATTTTATGACTTGGAGAATGCAAGTGCAGTAACATCTACTGGTAGAGATATTATTAAATATGCATCGTATGTATTCAACAAACTATACTCTGTAAAACACGACTTACCATTTGATGATGTTATTATCTATAATGATACCGATTCAAGTTATCTACCATTTCACCCATCAGAATACAAAGAAGAAGACTTAGATAAATTATCAGATATAGCAGAAGATTATTGTAATTCTATAAATGATTCATTAGAGATATTCTCAAAATCAGCATTACATTCTAATAATAATAGATTGAAGTTTAACCGTGAGAAAATAACTAGACGTGGTTTATGGTTAGGTAAGAAGAGATATGCACAATATGTAGTTGATAGTGAGGGAAAACGTGATTTAGCCAATCCAATTGACTTTAAAGGTATTGAAGTTGTTAGATCTTCATTTCCAGTTAAATTCCAAGACCATTTATCTACGTTATTGAATATAATGTTAATTGAAAATGATAAACCTAAATGTGATAAACTAATAATTGATTTGATGAACTCTATAACTGCTGATGATCTAGAATATATATCGAAAATATCATCTGTTAAGACGTTAGATCAATATGATGATCCAGAGTTGGACAAAACTATATATGTGTTTCAAAAAGGTGCTACTGCACCAGTTAAGGCTGCTTTGGGGTATAATAGATTATTGAAGTTCTTCGATGCTGATTTTAAGTATCAAGCTATAAAACAAGGTGATAAGATTAAATATGTATATTTAAAACATAATCCATTTAACCTTAGTATTATTGGTTATCCTATGGAGACACCATACCCTAAGATTATGGAGTTTATAAAAACATATATTAATATAGAGAAGATATACGATAGTGAGTTAAGTAATAAGCTATCAGCTATATATGATACGGCTAATTGGAGATTACCAACTGATAATGTAAATTGTAATGATTTTTATTAAAATTTGGTAATGTAATTTCTTTTTCGTAAGTTTGTAATATAATATAGGTAATAATGGAAATTAATGAGTAATACACACACATTGTTACAAGGCGATAGTCTTAAAGTTTTAAAGGTTTTAAATGATAATTCAGTTGATGCAGTAGTTACCGACCCACCTTATGGTATTGGTACAACTGGTATAGTATGTGCTAATCTAAATAGAAATTTTATTGGTATAGAATTAGAAGAAAAATCTTTTAATACTACCAAAGATAGAATATCCAAACATGAGTTATTTGTAAATAAGAAAGTTGAACCAAAAGAAATTGACGTAATAAAGAAAACAGAAAAAGAAAAGAAGAAGAATATAATTTATCAAATTTTTATTAACCCTTGGAGGGATGATGTCAGTTAAGAGAGATGTATTTGTCAAATACATAGATACCTTTTTATTAGGTAAGATAAATGAACAACATTTATCATTTAAGTTGAATTACGATGATAGCAGAGTTAAAGTTACTATGCAACCACCAACACATACACAGTTTAAAACTACAACTATATTCAAACATCCATTTATAAATGGTGAGACTGGTGGTGTTATTTTAAAAAATGCAGATGAATTGAAGAAAACTCTATCTATAATGGAAGATGATATAAACTTTAAGGTTGAAGGCAATCATAATGGGATTCCATTATATTTACATGCTAATGACACAAAAAGAAAAATATCATTTAGATGCAATTCAGAATATGAAGACGTTAGAGATATTGTTAATATTCCAGTTCCAACATTAACATGTCATTTAAACAATGACTTTATTAATTCATACTCTAAATTAATATCTATATTCAAGCCAACTTCGGTTAGAATTGCAAATTCAGATGGAGATGAATATAATATTCTGAAATTTGAAGGTGAAAATCTATCTGGTAATGTAGAGTTGAGATTAGATTGTGAATTTATAGATACAAATGTACCAAAGAAGAATAATCATGTTGATGTTTATGACCCTATATATCTATTAAAGATATTGGAACAGGGAAAATCAATAACAGATGATGTAATTTTAGATTATGCAATTGCAACACAATCAAATGATATTCCTATGTCAGCATTATTCTTTGATTTTGAAAACTCTGATATACACGCAAAATATGTATTGACACCTTTAAAAATTAATAAATAAACAAAAGGCATTTTAATGGCTAAGAAATATTCTAATAAAGCTAAGAAACGGATAGTTGCTGAAAGACGTGCAGGTGCAAGTTATAAAGAACTAAAACAGAAATATGGTATTGGTGGTGATCACACAATACCAAATTGGGAAACCAGATGTGATTTGGGTTTTTTAGATAGACCCAAACTAGTTAGTGATTATTCCGATAAATTTAAAAACAAAGTTATATCTGAAGCTCAACAGTCAAATGATATACAATCAGTAGCTACTAAATATGGGCTTTCCTATACAGTAGTTAAGAATTGGTGTATTAATAACAAGATCATTGATATTGATGATTCAGAGTTAGAGTTAGATGATATATTTAACGATTATGAAATCGATGAAGGTATACAAGATAACACTACGGTTGTAATTGATACTGGTGTAGATATAAAACTTAGAAATAAAGATAGAGAGAATAAACTATTAAATGAAAAGTATAAACGTGCATTAAGTGAAATTGAAGAATTAAAAGTTGAATCTAAAATGGTAGATACTCTATCTAACAACTTTACACCTAAAATAATCAAATCAACTCCTAATATTATAAAGGGTAGTGAATCAGCAATTGTATTGCAATGGTCTGATTGGCACATAGAAGAAACAGTACATTATCATTCTGTAAATGGATTAAATGAGTTTAATCTTGGTATAGCAGAGAAACGTATTAATTGTCTTATGCATGATACAGGTAGAATGGTTGATATGATTAAGGTTCCTTATAAAACCAAAAAAATAATTATCCATTTAGGTGGTGACTTTATAACTGGTGATATTCATGATGATTTAATGGAATCAAATTCATTAATGCCAACCGAAGCTATAATAGAAGTACAAAATAGAATTGCAGGTGCTATAGACTATATACTTGCTAATACTGGATTGCCTATTGAGATTGTATCTTCTACTGGTAATCATGGTAGAATGACTAAACAACAAAGAATATCAACTGAATTGGGGCATTCATTAGAACAATATATGTATTATGTATTAGAACAACATTATAAATCTAATAAGATGGTTACATTCCACGCACAACGAAGTTATCATACTATATTAGATATATATGGAACTATAACACGTTTTCATCATGGACACTTTATGAGATATGGTGGTGGTGTTGGTGGACCAACTATTCCAATTAACAAAGCTATTGCAGCTTGGAATAGATCTATTAGAGCCGATTTAGATGTATTCGGTCACTTCCACCAATCATTAATTGGTAAGGGATTTATATTAAATGGTTGTTTGATAGGGTATAACCCATACGCAGTAAGTATCAAGGCTGAGTATGAACCACCATCACAAAATCTATTTGTTATTGATAGTAAACGTGGTAGAACTTTATATACACCAATTATATTAGAAGATAAATGATATTTAGAGATAACACAAAAATATGGGCTGAAAAGTATAGACCACGCACAATAAATGATTATGTTTGTTCTGATGACTTCAAGCAAGATATAAGTGATATGATTGAACACAAGGATATACCACATATGTTATTATGTGGTACACCTGGTATCGGTAAGACCGCATTAGCAAAAATGTTAATAAATGAGTTGGATGCCGAAAGTTTAATTATTAGTACAAATGAAAGTATGAATATGGATGCTATAAGAAACCAAATATTACCTTTCTGTCAATCTGTTCCAGAGAAAGACTTAAAAATAATATTACTTGAAGAGTTTCATAGAGTACCAATTAAACAACAAGAATCATTAAACTATATAATAGAAACATATAGTGATAGTTCTAGATTTTTATTAACTTGTAATTATTCGGATAGAATATTACCATCTATAAAATCAAGATGTAAATTATATGATATTGTTGATACTCCAAAAGAAGATATAATGGCTAGATTAATGTATGTTATGGATAATGAATCAATAAAATACGATTCTGAAAATCCAGATATAATTAATGGTATAGTTGATATAATTAATAATTCATATCCAGATATGAGATCTATGTATAATGAGTTACAGAGTAAATGTATATCTGGAGAATATAAACTTAATAATAAGAATAAAAAGACTAAAGATGAACTTAATATATTATTAACAATTATGAAGTCTACAAAGTCTAATACTGAAAAAATAAAATCTATTCGTCAATTTATAGCTGACGAAAGAATAACTAATTTTAATGATATATACAAATATATATCAACTAACATCGAATCACTACCAGGTGATATGATGTCAAATATAATATTGATAGGTCAATATCAATATCAAGATTATTTCTCTTTAGATAAAGAAATAAATATAATGAGTATGTTCTCATCAATTTTAACAAAAGGATAATATGGATTTAGTAGGAGCTAACAATCAGCAAATGCAACAACCAAGATTAGATATAACTAAGACAACAGAAGTACATTGTAAATCATGTGATTATGATGTATTTGAAACTAAAATGATTATACGTAGAGCGTCCGCTATATTAACAGGACAACCAACAGATCAGTTCATCCCAATAGATGTATTCTGTTGCTCTAAATGTGGTGAAATACTTGAAGAGTTAATGCCTAAACTGTAATATGGATATAAACACAGCGATAAAACATCTAACAACTTATAAAACTAACTTTGATGATATAGATAGTCATGAAATGGCTACGTTTCCATTTTATATTGTTAATAGATTAATATCAATGGATATTGAATATTTAGATACTATCAATACACTACAGATAGTATCTAATCTATATCTTGATACAGAACAACAGTATAAACTAATGCAACTTGTATTACCACGTAAATTAGGATATAATAAACTTATAAAATCTAATACCAAATCTGATAAAGATATTGATATTATAATAAAATCTATAATGAATTATTATAATTGTAATGGTAGAATTGCACTTTCATATTATAATATGTTAATTGATATACAGGATGGAAAAGACGAGTTAATTCATATTATATCGGAATCAAATTTAGATAATAAAGAATATAAAAAAATAATTAAAAAAATAGGAACTATATGAACAAATTAATAGGTATATCAGGTAAGAAACGATCTGGAAAGGATACGTTTGCTAAAATACTACAGCGTAGTTTATATGAAAAGTATGAAACTAAATCATTTGCTAATAATTTAAAACGAATATGTGGTATTATAACTGGATTACCAGAATATTATTTTTTTGATGATAACTACAAACCTTATTACTTAGAAGATTGGGGTATGAGTGTTCGTCAAATGTTACAGATATTAGGAACTGAAAGTTTGAGAGATAACTTCGATAATGATATTTGGATTAAATCTTTAATGTCAACTTATAATGATCATAGTAATTGGATAATAACTGATGTTAGATTTAAGGGTGAGCTTGATGCAATTAAGAGATTAGGTGGTATCGTAGTACGTATTGATGCTAGTTATGAAGGTTATTCTATACCAGATGACCAACACCAATCAGAAGTGGATTTAGATAGAAGTTACTCTGAATTTGACCATATCATACTTAACGATAGTGATTATATAGGATTAGAAACAAAAGCTAAACAATTGGTTAAAGAATGGATAGACGAATAAGATACAAATTCCCTATATACTCATCATCAACTAAGATGTGGGTAATTGATATATACGACCGAGATATTATTATTAAATTTAAACAATTTAAAACATTTGATTTAGCATATGAGTTTTATAAAAACACTACCAAAGTTCGATGATATAACATATAAACCAGAACCAATACTTCTAAAGGACACACCATTAATATCATTCAGTCAGATACAGATGTATACTGCTTGTCCTAATAAATGGAAACTTAGATATATTGATAAGAATAGAATAGATAAATATAATATACATCTGTTATTTGGTACTGCAATGCACCAGACAATACAGATGTATTTACATTATATATTTAATGTATCGGTTAAAGAAGCTGATGCTATAAATCTTAACGAGTTATTACATCATTATATGGTTGAGATATATCAAGAGAATGATATTAATGAAAAAGTTGATATGGATATATCACGTGATGATATGGCTGAATTCTATAATGATGGTGTGAGAATATTAGATTGGTTAAAAACCAATAGACTAAAGTATTTTTCTACAAAAACATATAAGTTATTTGCTATAGAATTTCCAATATATACTCTATTAGAGGATTATGGTGTTGCTATATTACAAAAACTAGATATTGTCCTACAAGATAAGAAAACAAAAGAATATCTAATAATAGATTTAAAGACAGCTACTAAATCTTGGAATGACTATAAAAAGAAAGATGATGTGATTAGAACCCAATTAATATTATATAGAACATTCTTTTCTCATATAATGAATATACCATTAGAACAAATAAAAACAGTTTTTTATGTTTTGAAACGAAAGGTATTAGATCCAGAGACAGTTGATTTTCCAGTTAAAGTTAGTTATATACAAAAGGTTGATGTTCCACATGGAAATGTAACAATCAATAAATCTAAAAAGATAATAACTGATTTCTTGGAAGGTGGATTCGACGGTAATGGAAGTTATTTATATGATAAGACATTCGATAAAAAAACTGGACGTAATAATTTTAATTGCAATTATTGTCCTTATAATACAGATGAATATTGCACAAAAACCAACCGAAGTTAATTCTTGTAAAATTAGTTTATATTTATCTTTGAATTTTTTAATTTAAACAGGAAACTGAGCATGGCACATAGAGCTATAAAATCAACTCCACCAGTAAGAGTTGAACCAGAAACGATAGAGATAGTAGAAGAAGTTAAAGTTGAAACTCCTATTCAAGAGGAAGCTACTATTACAACTGATTCATTGGAAGAATACATCCAAGCTGAATTAGAAGAAGAAATCGAACAAGGTATTCAAGATGAATTAGATTTGAAAACCGAAGAAACTATCAAATCTGAATCTAAAAAGACTTCTAAAACAACTACAAGAAAATCAAGAGGTAACTAATGGTAGAATTACCAAAGTTAAAGCCTATACAACCAACCAACAAGGATCATATAAGATTTAAAGTTGGTGATGATAGAAATGGAACCGAAGTATTAGCACCTGATAAGCGTAAGAAGATATTATTATTATCTGATGATGTTAGGTATTTTAGTGGTGTTGCAACTCAAAGTAAAGAGATAGTTTTAGGAACTATTCATCGTTATAATTGGTCACAGATTGGAGCTGGGTTAAATCACCCAGAGAAAGGTAAAAAAATATTACTTAGTGATTCTATTGAAAAGGAAACAGGAGTTGAAGATTCATATTTTAATATATATTGTAATAATGGATATGGCAATAGAGATATTCTATTAGAAGTTATGACATATGAGAAACCAGATATGATATTTCACTTTACGGATCCTAGACAATGGGGTTGGTTATATATGATGGAACATGAGATAAGATCAAAAGGTATCCCATTAATATATTATAATATTTGGGATGATTCACCATCTCCAATGTGGAATAAAAGTGCGTATAAGTCATGTGATTTATTAATTGGTATATCAAAACAAACATATGCCTTAAATCAAGATGTACTTAGAGATGAGCAATTTAGAACAATAGATCATAAATAATAAGGTTAACGATGATAGATTATAATAGGTATTTATCCTATATACCACATGGTATAAATGAAGATTATTATTTTCCTATTGAGGAAGATGATGAAGAATTTTTAAAGTTTAAGAATGACCATATACAACGAACAAATGCTGAATTTACTGTGTTTTGGTCTAATAGAAATATAAGAAGAAAAAGACCATCCGATGTTATATTAGCTTATAAGATGTTCTGTGATATGTTACCAAAAGATAAAGCTGATAAATGTGTATTGATATTACATACAGATCCAATTGATAATAATGGTACTGATCTACCAGCTGTAATTGAGGCATTATGTCCTGATTATAAAGTTGCATTTTCACCTAAGAAAGTAGATACTAAAACTATGAACCGATTATATAATATATCAGATGTAACATTAAATATATCATTTGCTGAGGGTTGGGGTTTGAGTAGTCACGAGTCTATGATGGCTGGTACTATGATAATTGGAAATGTTACTGGTGGGCTACAAGATCAAATGGGCTTTAGAGATGAAAACGACGTGTTAATTGACGAAAGTTACTATAACTCTGATTGGATGACTAATGCTGATGGTAAATATACTACACATGGTGAGTGGGTATTACCAGTATATCCAAAAATAAGAACTATGGTTGGATCACCACCAACACCATATATATACGAAGATTATTGTTCTACTAATGATGTAGCTGATGCACTAAAGAAAGTATATGATATGGGTAAAGAAGAACGTGATAGACGTGGTCGATTAGCCAGAGAATATTGTTTAGATGTTAGAACTGGTATGACTTCTAAGAATATGTGTAACAGAATGATTAAATGTATAGATACATTACATTCTGACTTCGTTGGCTATATGGCTGATGTAGATACGTTTTCATTTGAGAATGTTAAAATAGATCAATTTAAAAACAAATCATCTAAAATTGTATATGATCAATCAAAATAAGATAGAGAAGAATAAACTTATTAAGAAGGTTTATAGAATTAAAGAATTACATTATAACTTTGATTGTATGGGTTCTCCTGCACCATGTATAGAATCTATAAATTGTTTAGTTAATTTTATAGAGTTATTTCCAGAAGAAGTATATAATAATATATCAGTTCATAATATAATCCCAACTACATACGGAACTATACGTTACGAGTTTGAAATAGTTGATTTACAATATGAGTTAGAGTTTGGAAAAAATACTATTATGTGGATTATAACAGATTCGGATGATAATGTAGTTGCCGAAATAGATAAAGTTAGAAAATTTAGTGATAAAAAAGAAATACCAGAAAACTTCTTAAAGGAATTATAAATGTCAAAATTAAAATTATATTTTGAAGGGCCAGTCGATACCCTATCAGGATACGGACATCACGCACGTGATTTAGCAGTATCATTGATTAATATGGACAAATATGATATTACAATATTACCTACACGTTGGGGTTCAACTCCTATGGGTGCATTAGATACTAATGATCCTGATGATATAAGTATTATTGATAGAATAGCAGTTAAAGTTACTGAAGCACCTGATATATTTATGCAGGTTACAGTTCCATCATTATTTAAAAGGTTAGGAAAATACAATATTGGTATTACAGCTGGAATAGAAACAAACCTATCATCTGCTAAGTGGATTGAGGGTTGTAATCAAATGGATTTAGTTATAGTTCCATCTAAACATAGCAAAGATGTATTTGAAGTTTCTAAATATGAAATTAAAGATAATAATGGTAATCGAACTGGTCAACTTGAACTTATGAGACCATGTGAGGTTTTATTTGAGGGTGTTGATACTAAATTAATTAATAAGAAGACTCCTGTAGAACCAAGTATAGCTAATATATTAGACAATATAGATGAAGAGTTTGCATATTTATATGTTGGTCATTGGTTAAATGGTGATTTAGGTCAAGATCGCAAGAATACTGGTATGTTAGTAAAATCATTTATAGAAACATTCTATAATACTGAAGGAGCTAAACCAGCATTAATATTGAAAACATCAGTTGGAACATTATCTATAACAGATAGAGATATGGTAGTTGAAAAAATCAACAAGATTCAATCTATATTTACCGATAAAAGTAAAATTCCAAATATTTACTTATTACATGGTGAATTAAGCAAAAAAGAAATGGTTTCATTGTATAATCACAAGAAAGTATCAGCAATGGTAAATCTAACTAGGGGTGAGGGTTATGGTAGACCTATGTTGGAATTTGCATCTATAGGTAAACCTGTAATTGCAAGTGGTTGGTCTGGACATTTAGATTTTCTAAATAAAAAAGACCATCATATGTTACCTGGTAAATTAGAGAAAATACACCAATCTGCTGTTTGGGAAGATGTATTAATACCAGAATCACATTGGTTTGAACCTGATTATGAACATTTTAAGCAAGTTATGTTTTTGCATTATAAACATACTAATGAACTTAAATTATCTAAAAACGCCAAATCTGGTATGAATGCAATTAGAAATAACTTCTCATTGGATAAAATGCAAGTGAAGTTTGAGCAGATATTAGATAGATATATTCCTGATATACCAACTGAAGTTAAGATGGAATTACCTAAATTGAAAAAGATAGAATTACCTAAATTAAATAAAGTAAAGTCTAATGGCTAAGTCATATAAAGATATACGACATTTTAAAAACTTACAACATCGTGATAGGATTTTACGTAAAACTCCTATAGTTCATAATAGACTTGAAAAAGGTATGGTTATCATTGGTAACTATACCCCATCAAGCAAAGAATATCAACGTAAGGGTTTAGATCAACCACATGAATATTTATTATTAGTTCTTAATAAGAATTATGATGGTTATGTCCATGCATTAAATTTAGACGCATTTGATGTAAGTTCATTTGATGATATAGCAGACAAATATGGATTGAAATATATATATTATGAGCAGAAGCACACTATACTTGATATACCAAAATTAAAAATGGATTTATCATCTAGACGTTATTATGATGGTGTTATACGTGAATATGTTACTGATAAGAAGCCTAAAGCATATAGACGGATGATAATAAAGAATTTTAATTATTATCAATTGATAGATTATAATTTTCCAGAAGAAATACAATATAGATTTTTATATGGATTGGGTGTTGATCCAGGTAATCCAAATACTATAACTATAGATCAATATGTAGAGATGAGCCAAGCACAGAGAGATTATTTACAAGCTCATAAATTTAAAGGTATTGATTATAATGGTATTCCAGAAACAAAAGAAGAATATGTTAAAGCCGATATAACACATAGAATGAAGACTTCTATGGAATTAAAGGACGAAATAATAAACTCTATGCGTTCTGGTAGAACGGATGATGATACAATTAATAGTATGATGGAACAATACCAAGATGATAGAGATTATATAAAGAAACAGTCAGATTTCCTATATTCTGATAAAATGAAAAATATAAAGAAAAAGAAATAATATGAAAATATCATACGCAATTTTAGTATGTAATGAATATAAAGAATTTAAGTTTTTAGTTGATTTATTATTAAAATCTATACAATCTAATGATGAAATAGTCATAGTACAAGATCAAGGTAATACTACACGTGATATTATAGATTTATGTTTTGAATATACATCAACATCAGATCAAATCAAAGTATATGAAAATCCTTTAAATAGAGATTTTGCACACCAAAAGAATTTTTTAAATTCTAAATGTTCTGGTGATTATATATTTAATATAGATTCAGATGAATATATAAATGAGTATTTTCCTGATATTATAAAGGATTTTTTAACTCAATACTCAGATATAGATTTATTCTATTTACCAAGAATTAATATAGTTAATGGTATAACAGAAGATTATATTAAAAAAATGAGATGGCAGATAGATTTGAATGGATATATAAATTATCCAGATTACCAAGCTAGATTATATAAGAATACAGATAAAATTAAATGGCAAGGTGCAGTTCACGAAACTATAGTTGGATTTGATAAATATTCAAAATTACCAAGCGATTCTGGTTATGAACTTATACATATTAAAGATTTAGATAAACAAGTTAAACAGAATAACCTTTATAACTCTATATGATAGATTTCCCATTGCCTATGTCGGAAATGCCAAATCTACCAATGTATCTATATCCTATTAGAAATGAATTTGATAAGAACCATTTAAAAGATATATTATTTTTTCATAGATTTGGATTTCTAAAAATTGATTTGGATATAGATCAATTATTCATTGATGAATTTGAATCTCAATTACAAAAGTCAATAATAACTGGTGATGTAAACTTAGAATCTCCATATTATTCATATGGTTATAAAAATACAGTTTATGATTATTTTAAGACTAATTCTTTATCAGAAGAATTATTGTATAATACAACTATATTAAATACAATAGAGTATTTATTCGCTAAGAAACCTAAACCATTTCATACTATGAATACGTTTTTAGGTGAAACTAAAGCGATACACAATCAATTATTACATTTGAACACTACATCAACAAATCATATATGTAAAGTATTTATAGCATTAGAAGATACAGATTTAAGTAATGGAACTGTTAAGTTTTCACCTAAATCACATCTTTTGAATAAATATACATTTGAAGATTTTGCAATTCCTTATATGGAAGATAGTATCGAAAGAATGAGATTATATAACAAATATATAATGGATATTAGTAGATTTAATTCTTTAATGGTAAAACCATTTAAAACCAACAGAATTTCAGCATTGATAATGTCACCATCACTATATCACGGAGAACGTAGATTAGTAGATAAAGATTCATCACGATTCTCACAATATAACGTATATACATTTGATGGTATAGAAGAGTTTTGGCAACCAGTCAAATCTGATATTATGAATTGCAATATCAAAAAAATAAATTTGGAAATGTAATTTCTTTTTCGTAAGTTTGTATATTATTAATTAGAGATAGAAAATATATGTTTTTTGTTGAACGAACAGAACACCCAAGAAGTTTAAAATTTGTATTAGGTAGAACAATTACTATGTGGCGACGTGTAGCTACAGATGATAACTTTGATAGTGCTAAAGTAGTATGTGATGAGTTTAATTTAAAAGATGATGGTTTCTTTAGAGTAACTCGTATGTATGATAGTGAAGTTATGTATGAACCAACTAAACAACACGAAGTTAAGTTTCAGAAGAAAAATACACAGAACAATAAAAAATACTTAAAATTAAAGAAGTAAATAAAAAATGAATAAATTTAACTGTACATGACTTGGAGTTATATTACTTTGTATGCTCATGTATAGTATGGGTTGGCTTAGTGGTTATACGTATACGAGAACAAAGTATATCAATATAGTTAAATCACAACTTGAACCTATTATATACATTCAAGGACAAGATACAACGTATGTCTATTTTATAGATTTGGATAATATTTTTGATACTGATGAATTTGAGAGACGTTTAAATTTAAATGAGGAATAAGAATGAAGATGATAAGAATGAAAATGACTTTAAAAAAATTACTTAAAAATCAAGAATTTCCGAAGAAACTATTTGATAAAAACAGAAATCAAATTTATTGGGAAAATAGTAATGGATTTTGGGTAAAAAGCGAATATGATTCTAATAATGATGAAATTTATTTTGAAAATAGTAATGGAATTTGGGTAAAAAGAGAATATGATTCTAATAACAATCTAATTTATTATGAAGATAGTGATGGAGATTGGTCAAAAAGAGAATATGATTCTAACAGTCTTGAAATTTATTATGAAAATAGTGATGGAATTATACGAGGTAAAAGACCTAAAGAAACAAAAAGATTAACTCATAAAGAAATATGTGAATTAATTGGATATAATGTAGAAATAATCAAAGAAAAAGAATAAATAAAATGAAGATGACTTTAAAAAAATTACTTAAAAATCAAGAATTTCCGAAGGAACTATTTGATAAAAACAGAAATCAAATTTATTGGGAAAATATTAATGGAGATTGTTGGGTAAAAAGAGAATTTGATTCTAATAATAATATAATTTATTGGGAAAATAGTGATGGATTTTGGGTAAAAAAGGAATTTGATTCTAATGATAATTGTATTTATTGGGAAGATAGTAATGGAGATTGTTGGGTAAAAAGAGAGTTTGATTCTAATAATAATGAAATTTATTGGGAAAATAGTAATGGATTATTTTATATAAAAGAATTTGATTCTAATGATAATTGTATTTATTTTGAAAATAGTAATGGAGATTGGATAAAAAGAGAGTTTGATTCTAATAACAATGAACTTTATTGTGAAGATAGTGATGGATTTTGGGTAAAAAGAGAATTTGATTCTAATAACAATAGAATTTATTATGAAGATAGTAATGGAATTATACGAGGTAAAAGACCTAAAAAATGATACTTAAAAAATTACATATTGATACTGTAATTCATAATCCTATAGTGCTATATGATTCTAATAACAATAGAATTTATTATGAAAATAGTAATGGATTCTTTTATATAAAAGAATTTGATTCTAATAATAATGAAATTTATTGTGAAAATAGTAATGGTACTATATATGATAACATACCTAAAGAAACAAAAAGATTAACTCATAAAGAAATATGTGAATTAATTGGATATAATGTAGAAATAATCAAAGAAAAAGAATAAATAAAATGAAGATGACTTTAAAAAAATTACTTAAAAATCAAGAATTTCCGAAGGAACTATTTGATAAAAACGGAAATGAAATTTATTGGGAAAGTAGTAATGGAGATTGTTGGGTAAAAAGCGAATTTGATTCTAATAATAATGAAATTTATTGGGAAAATAGTGATGGATTTTGGGTAAAAAAAGAATATGATTCTAATAATAATGAAATTTATTATGAAAATAGTAATGGATTTTGGGTAAAAAGCGAATTTGATTCTAATAATAATAAAATTTATTGGGAAAATAGTAATGGAGATTTGGTAAAAAGCGAATATGATTCTAATAATAATAGAATTTATTGGGAAAATAGTGATGGATTTTGGGTAAAAAAGGAATATGATTCTAATAATAATAGAATTTATTGTGAAGATAGTGATGGAATTATAATAGATAACAGACCTAAAGAAGTTAAAAGATTAACTCATAAAGAAATATGTGAATTAATTGGATATGATGTAGAAATAATCAAAGACGAGGAATAATAAAATGAAGATGACTTTAAAAAAATTACTTAAAAATCAAGAATTTCCAAAACAATTATTTGATAAAAACAGAAATGAAATTTATTGTGAATATAGTAATGGAGATTGGTCAAAAAGCGAATTTGATTCTAATAACAATCTAATTTATTGTGAAGATAGTAATGGATTTTGGGTAAAAATCGAATATGATTCTAATAACAATCTAATTTATTGTGAAGATAGTAATGGATTTTGGGTAAAAAACGAATTTGATTCTAATAACAATAGAATTTATTATGAAGATAGTGATGGAACTATACTAGATAAAAGACCTAAAGAAGTTAAAAGATTAACTCATAAAGAAATATGTGAATTAATTGAATATAATGTAAAAATAATCAAAGAGAAGGAATAAGAATGAAAAAAATAATATATTTATCAATTCCATATTCTTGGAATCCAGAAGTATCATTTAGAATTGCTAATGAAGTAGCTGCTGACTTTATGAAGAGAGGATATATAGTATTTTCTCCTATATCACACTCACACCCTATAGCTGAATATTTAGATCCTAAACTACAGACTGATAGTAATTGGTGGTTAGAACAAGATCTATATTGGATTGAGCATTGTGATGAGTTAGTAGTTGTTGATATGACTGAATATGATGGAACACGTTTAATACAGAATAGTATAGGTGTTCAAGCAGAATATAATGCGGCTGGTAAATTAGGAAAGGACATTCAATATTATTTTTATAATGGAGTTTGATCTATGAGTGGTTTATACTGTAAGCATTTAAACAAAGACTATTCAGATAAAATGGTAGTTAAGGGATCTAAAATAGCTGAATTATCTTATATGTACAATATATTAGCTTCTGATAATAGAAAGAGTAATAAAAATGTACTGGTAGTTGGTGAGCGAGAGGGTAGAGAAGGTGTAACATTATACACATCAGAAACATTAGATTTGAATGTTGATAATTTAGATTGTATTGATATAAGTGATTTGGAACCCAATAGTTATCTATCAGATTTAGTTGATAGTAAACTCAATGTCAATTTCATTAATGGTGACTTGGTAGCATACGAACCAGATAATAATTATGATTATGTAATTTGCATATCAGTATTAGAGCACTTTGGTATGAAATATGGCAATCATAATATGTTTGGTGCTGATGATACATTTGAAATTATGAATGATGATTTTATAAGATGGAACCATGATTTGCGTGGGATACTTAAAATGTCTTCTTTATTAAATGATGACGCATCTAGAGTTATAATAACTATACCTACAGGTGGTTATATGAATTATGATGAAAATGGATTTCCATTTTTAAGATATTATAATCGTCAACGTAGAGATATAATCCAAACTTTACTACAAGAGAATGAATATAACATTTATGACGAAAAATTTTATATTAGTAATGATTTTGTAAATTGGGATGAAACTAATGTCGGTTCTATGAGTGAACAAAATTATCGTCATATGAATCCTTATTCACCAAATGGGCTATGGTGTTTTTGTGTTGGAAAATAAAATTAAGTTTATAATAGTAACCACTGCATATAATGTTAGTGATTGGATTGCTATAAATATGAATAGTATACAAGAACAAACATATACAGATTATATACATATAATTGTAAATGATAATTCTAATGATAATACATGTGATATTATTAATTCCAACTTAAATGATAGATGTGTATTATTAAATAATAATAATAACGGTTCTCAATGCAAATCATTTTTATATGCTTGGGATTGGATAAATGATAATGATTTTGATGATGAATGTGTTATCGTTGAAGTTGATGGGGATGATTGGTTACATACTAATGACGTTCTTGATTATTTAAATGGTGTTTATATATCAAATGAAAACACACTTATGACGTGTGGGCAATATATCGTGCACCCAACCCATGAAACTGGTGGACATTATCATGGGTGGAATAATTGGGTCAACCAGTATGTAGATGATAATAATTTATATAGAACACATCAATTTCCATACTCACATTTAAAAACATACAAACTCAACCTATTAAATAAAGTTTTAAAATTTGATTTATTTAATATTGATACTGATGATTACTTTGATTGTATATTTGACCATGTGTTATGTTTACCAATGGTAGAGATGACTGGCATTGATAGGATAATCATAAGTGATAGAATATTATATGTTTTAAATAGAACAGTTGGGTTGGGAAATGAAGGATCAATGTATATCGATAAACAAAAAGAAGTAGAAATATCAGTTAGAAATAATATAGGGGTGTACAACCGATTATGAATGACTTAATTACATGTCGATTACTTGGACCAGGTACACCTGGTGGAACACATAACTTTGGGTTGGGAAATCAATTATTTCAAGTGGCTAATATAATTAGCTTAGCAATTGACTATAATTACAAAGCTATATTCCCAGATATGCAATCTGATATGTTTGGTGGTTATACCGATAATATATTTAGTAATGTAGATATATCGGGTGATAAGAGTTTTGTAACTAGCACATACTCAGAACCAACATTTGGATATAATAAAATAGAATGTATCCCAAATATGGAGTTGCATGGGTATTTCCAATCAGAAAAGTATTTTGTGCATAATAGAGATGCCATATTAGATTATTATAGTATCCCACATCATATATATGATTATATATACAAAAAATACAATACGTTGATAAACTCTACAAATTCCGTATCTGTCCATGTTAGACGTGGTGACTATGTAGCATTGAAACATAAACATATATTACTATCCGAAACTGATTATTATGATAAGTCACTCGCATTATTCCCAGAACATACATTTTATATATTCAGTGATGATATTGAATGGTGTATGGGTAATTTTAATGGTGATAATGTAGTTTTTATTAATATGGAAGATGATATTATTGACTTATATTTAATGTCATTATGCAAACATAATATAATAGCAAATTCATCATTTTCTTGGTGGGGTGCTTGGGTGAATGGTAATATAGACAAAACAGTTGTAGCTCCAAGTAAATGGTTTGGAGATAGTATAAACTTAGATTATAAAGATATAATTCCAAATGAATGGGTAAAAATATGAAAATTTACGTTTCTGGTATATCACGTGGTATAGGACACGCAATTTACAATAGATTATTAAATGTATATGATGTTATTGGTGGGTCTAGTTCGGATGGACATAATATAGAAAGTAATTATGATGGAGTTATACAATATATAAATGATTGTGATGTATTCATTAATAATGCATATGCTCCTGAATATCAAACAAAGATGTTAATTGATATGTATGATTTATGGAAATATGATAATAAGCACATTATCAATATAGGTAGTTGTGCTAGTGATATGAAACATGATAATCCAGATAGATTAAAAGAGTATCCACGTAATAAGATAAACCAAGATGATTTTATAAAAGATGTTAATATTGATTATTGTGTGAATGGATACAAAGATAAAGTTTTATGTAAAGTTACTAATATTAAACTTGGATATGTAATGACTGAGTTTCCATCTTTATATGATAAGCGATATTTTCCAACTATGGATGTAGATTACGTTTCTGATGTGGTTGAATGGATAATAAACCAACCAACTAATATTAATATAAGAGATATATCTATACATTCAACTAACACACCAATTTATAATGGGGTATTATGATTAGAACAACAGATCCAACCAAGATAGATTTCAAGTCTTTATTTGACTTAACAAATAAAGTTATTGTGATAACTGGTCATAATGGATTAATAGGTAAGGCATTTGTAGAAGCATGTGAACAATTTGGTGCTAATGTAATTGGATTTGATCTTCCTGATAACGATGTTACTGATAAAAATAACATCGAGAAATTTACAAATGATGTAATTGATAAATATGGTCATATTGATGGTTTGGTTAATTGTCATTGGTCTAAACCACAGGGGTTCTTTGATATATTTGAAAACTACGATTCTGATGTGTGGGATGATGTAATGGATTGCAATTTAAAAGGTACATTTTTAATGTGTAAAATAATTGGAACTCATATGAAAGAAACTGGTGGTAGTATAATTAATATAGCATCCACATATTCTGTAGTAGCTCCAAACCATAGTATATATGATGGTTTATCACAGCCACTAAAGACACCAGCATCATATTCGGCATCTAAGGGTGGTATAATGGCATTATCAAATTATCTATCAACATACTGGGCTAAAGATAATATAAGAGTTAATATGATAACACCACACGGAGTCTGGAATAACCATGAAACCACATTCGAGGATAACTTTTCACATTTATCTCCTATGGGGAGATTAAGTTATAACTATGAAGTTGCTGGTGCACTATTATATTTACTTTCTAATGCATCATCATACGTAACAGGTCACAATCTAGTTGTTGATGGGGGTTGGACTGCATGGTAATATATGTTGATATAGATGAGACTATTTGTTTTTATGATGGAGTTCGAAATTATGAATTTGCGATACCAAACAAAGTTAATATTGATAAAATAAATAATTTATTTGATAGTGGTAACGAGATAGTTTATTGGACTGCAAGGGGTAGTGGTACAGGTATAGATTGGACAGAGTTAACTATATACCAGTTAAATGAATGGGGTTGTAAGTATAATAGGTTATCTAATGAATACAAACCAGTTTGGGATTTATTGGTAGATGATAAAACTAAAATAATAGAGGAAGTATGAAAGTAAATAATAACAACCCAGTATATTTTATTGCTGAGATAGGTCAGAATCACCAAGGTGATATTAACATTGCAAAGCAAATGGTAGATTCACTTAAAGGATTACCTATATCATGTATTAAAACTGCAAAGCGAGATATAGATGTGTGTTTATCGGAAAAACAAAAAAATATGATTTATGATAATGCAAATTCATTTGGTATGACTTATTATGAACATAGAAATGCATTGGAATTATCAAAAGATGAATTTATAGAATTAAAAGATTATGTAGAGAATGCTGGTTTTGATTTTATCAGTAGCTACACAGATATTAATAGCTTAGATTTTTTATGTGATATTGGAATATCTGGATTAAAAATTGCATCACAGAGAATAACCGATATAGATTTAATTGATGCTACGTCAAATACAGGATTACCAGTTATAATATCATCTGGTATGTCATCTATAGAAGATATTGATATGGTAGTTAATATATTAAAACATAACGAAAAATATGTATTGCAATGTACAAGTACATATCCATGTCCAGATGACGAATTAAATTTAAATGTGATTCCTATGTTACGTGATAGGTATAAGGAAAGAATAGATGGAGTTGGTTTTAGTGGTCATCACAGTGGAATAGCACCAGATATAGCTGCTTATATGTTAGGATCAAGAATAATAGAAAGGCATTATACTTTAAGTAGAACAATGAAAGGAACTGATCACGCAGCATCATTAGAATACAAAGGAGTTGAGAATATTTTAAAATATATAAATCAAGTAAAAACATCACTTGGAACATCAGAAAAAAGAGTATTGGATTCTGAACAAATAGCTATCAAAAAATTAAGATCGGATTTACTATGATAGGTATAAATTTATTTGATAATGCATTTAAACATCTTGCAATTGATAGTGGTATATACTCAATTACTGATAATAGAACTCCCAAGTTTATAAAGTATAATAGGGGTAATTATGAATGGGATTCAATTACTATATTTACAGATTCATATATACTATCTGATGTAGTTGATAAAGTTGATAGTAAATATAAGGTTGCTTGGATTATAGAGAACAGAGAGACTAATGGTAATAGGGTATTTGATAATATAGAATCGATTATAGATAAATTTGATTTTATAATTACATATGATGATGAATTACTAAATCAATACCCAGATAATACTGAATTTTATCCGTTTGGTGGGTGTTGGGTATTAGATGATAATTATGGTATATATGATAAGAGTAAATTAGTTTCTATGATATACTCACATAAAACAATGACAACTGGTCATAAATTAAGACATCAAATAGCTAATCACATAACTGACATGGTTGATTGTTACGGATCTGGGTGTGGTGTGGATTTTGAATATAAAGAAGAGATTTTAGCACCTTATAAATTTTCTATAGTCATTGAAAATACGAAAAGTGATTATTATTTCACAGAGAAATTACTGGATTGTATGGCTGTTGGGACTATTCCTATATATTGGGGTGCAAATAAAATAGATAAGTTCTTTAATGTTGATGGTATATTAACATTTAATATTATTGATGAATTAGATGATATATTATCAATGTTAAGTGATGATTTGTATAATGATATGTTACCACATGCAATTGATAATTTAGAAAGCGTTAAATTGTATGATACACAGGAAGATTGGATATTTGAGAATGTATTTTTAAAGCGAGGGATGATTGATAATAATATCAATATTGATATTAACACCAACGACATCAGGACTTATGTTGATGGCAATCTGCAATCAGAATGGTTAAAATTATTTTTCGAGTCTGGTGGTGATAATATGTTATATGATATAGATAATATAACTGATAAATCTATAATTTTTGATGTTGGTTCTTATGATGGGGAATATTCATATGAAATGAATAAGATATATAATTGTAAAACTTATGGTTTCGAGCCAGTTAGCGATTTATATTCAAAGTCAAATGCTAAATCCAATGAAAATATCAAATTCTTTAATTTTGCATTAGGATCTACAACTAAAAATATAGATATGGTGGTGTCAGATAACAAATCATCTGTGTTTTTGGGAACAGGTGAATTAGAAACTGTATCTCAAATGAATATTATAGATGTTATTGATGATTTACACCTTAACCATATAGACTTAATAAAATTAAATATTGAAGGTGGTGAATATGATATTTTGAATAGTTTAATATCAAATGATAAATTGTCAATGTTTGGTAATGTATTGATACAATTCCATTATTACGGTGATAATCCTGTATATAAACGACATAAGATAATATCAGAATTATCTAAAACTCACGATGTTGTATTTTCATATCCATTTGTATGGGAATTATGGAGGCTTAAATGATATTAAGTTCATATGAAGATATGTACAGGGGTAAAACTATAGTTATCGTTGGGTGTGGTTATAGTATAAATAACCTAAGTGAATATGATATGAGTTTAATAAATGCATGTTGTTCTATAGGAACAAATCAATCATACATCAAAATCAAATCGAATTACTACATGTCTGGTCATTTCCACCACACAGCAATGCAACATAAATTTGGAAATGGTGATATGTGTTTTTTTCAGGGAGAACCACATAACTTTTTTGATAGTGATGAGTATAGTGATGTAACTACATTAACTAATATAAATGTAGTTGGTGATTATGGATGGCTACCAAAGATAACAGATAGTAATTTTAAGTTGGTTGGTGCAGAACAGATAGCATTTTCAGCAACTCATATGGCATATATACTTGGAGCCAAACGAATAGTTTATGTAGGCTTTGATTTCTCAGCACAAGGACACTTTTATAACAATAATGATGTATTATTGGATATACTAAAGGAGAATTCCAAATATCTTATGGATAATTATTATGGTATAAATTCATTTATAAATGAAGATATAGATGATTTCTTTAGATTGAATTTTGATGCTAATATAAACATTAATAAATTTAGAAATTCAACTGATATTATTAATAAATTTAAGTATTATATAGATACATTGAAACGTAATGATATTGAGGTTTATTCTATCCATGATAATGTATTGATTGATATTGGTGCAACAAAAATAAATATAGAGGATATAATATGAATATAATTGGTATTATACCTGCACGTGGTGGTTCTAAGAGATTAAAAAATAAAAACATATTACCTATAATGGGTAAGCCACTAATCAATTGGACTATAGATGCTGCATTAAATAGTAAATATATATCACATAATAATTTATATGTATCTACGGAATCGGATGATATTATGACTGTAGTTGGTGATAAATGTAAGATTGTTAGGCGACCTATAGAATTATCTAATGATGATGTTTGGATGCAAGTTCCAATAACACATGCAATAGAACATATTGGTGTTGATTTGGATGATGAGGATATTATTGTTATATTACAAGCAAATTCACCACAGATGACTTCCGATACAATAGATGAATGTATAGAACGTCTATTATATAATGATGCTATTTGGGAATTATCAACTATGGATAACGATTATATTAATAATAGCCATATACATGTAATTCGAAAAAAAGTATGTTATCATATTGGAAAATCAAATTATAATACATTGTATGTTGTTGATTGGATAGATATTCATGATGAAACTGAGTTTGAATATGTTAAATTGTTATTAGAGGGGAATTATAACTATGATTAAAATATACTCACGTATAGACGATACTATATTATTACATATAGTTGATTATTTAGAAATGCATATAAATTCAGATTATAACAGGATTGATATTTGTCCAGAATCTGAATTTATACAATGTGCATTCTTAAAGCCAGATAAAGATGTAAAATATAGACCACATCAACATATATGGAAGGATGGGGAACCGAGTGTAATAGCACAAGAATCTTGGTGTGTAGTTAGAGGTAAAGTTAAATCGTACTTTTATGATACAGATGGTTCATTAATAGATACCTATGTTATTGGTGAGGGTGATGCAACATTTACATTTCAAGGTGGACATACATATGAGATACTGACGGATGATACTCTAATTAGAGAATATAAAACTGGTCCATATACTGGTGTTGATAATGATAAAGTATTTATACAGGATAATATAAATGATTAATATAAATATGGGTTGTGGGTGGAGAGATTTTGGTGATGATTGGATTCATATTGATGGTGGTGATTATTCACATTTGGATTATAATGATATAACTAAACTAGAATTCATAGATAATAGTGTTGATTTGATATATGCATCACACGTTATAGAATATTTTGATAGGACATCAATTATTAACATTCTATCTGAGTGGAAACGTGTATTGAAACCCAATGGTATATTGAGAATTGCAGTTCCAGACTTTAACTCTATATGTAGGTTATATATGACTGGTGATTATAAACTTGATTCATTTACAGGCCCTTTATATGGCAGAATGGATATGGGTGATGATATTATATACCACAAAACAACTTATGATTATGATTCACTACAGGAATTATTATCTAATAATGGATTTACTAATATTGATTATTGGGATTGGCGTGATACTGATCATGGGGTTTATGATGATCATTCACAGGCATACATACCTAAGATGGATAAATCGAATGGAACATTGATAAGTTTAAATATTGAATGTAATAAAATATAAGTTGGGGTTATATGTTTGAAATAGTTAGTGAGTTTGAAAATGAAATTGCTAAATTCTTTGGATCTAAGTATGCAATAGCAACTGATTCGTGTACTCATGGTATTGAGTTATGTATGAGATATAAAAATATATCAATATTTAGTGTTCCAAAACGAACATATCTATCAGTTCCAATGCTAGGGAACAAATTAGGTATTCCATTTGAATGGAGAGATGAATCATGGGAAGATTATTATTATATGGGTGATAATAACATAATAGATTCTGCTGTATTATGGAAACCAAATTCATATATAGATGGAACTTATATGTGTATAAGTTTCCAATATCAAAAACACCTTAGTCTTGGTAGAGGTGGAATTATATTAACTAATGACTTCGAATCTTACAATACATTAAAGAAAATGTCTTATGATGGTAGATTACCAAATGTACCATGGAGAGAACAGAATATTGATGTGTTTGGTTATCACTATTATATGACACCAGAAACAGCTAAATTGGGATTAGAAAAATTAAATGATGCTAAAAATACTGAACCACGTAAATGGGTGTATACTGATTGGGTGGATTTAACAACAATGGAGATTTTTAATGATTAAGAAAAAAGCGTTTATAACAGGTATATCAGGACAGGATGGGTCATATCTGTCAGAGCATTTATTAGATAATGGGGTTGATGTTTATGGTATAACAAGACGAAATTCAACACCAGAACATCAAATTAATAGAATAGATCATTTAGATGGTGATATAGAGGTTTCTTATGGTGATTTAAGTGATGTTAATGGATTGAATCGATTAATAAAAACTATACAACCAGATTATATTTTTAATTTGGCTGCACAATCACATGTAAGAATAAGTTTTGATGTTCCTGAATACACAGCTCAAACAAATGCACTTGGAGTATTAAATATATTGGAAGCATATAGAACTAATGCACCTAATGCTAAATTCTACCAAGCTAGTAGTTCTGAGATGTTTGGTAATGCAGTAGATGATGATATGATGCAAAGAGAAACTACACATATGCAACCAGTTAGTCCTTATGGATGTGCTAAGTTATATGCATACTCAATAGTTAGAAATTATAGAAATTCATATAAGTTATTTGCGTCAAATGGAATTTTATTTAATCATGAATCACCACGTAGAGGTTCAAACTTTGTAACTAACAAGATAATAAAGTCAGCAGTATCTATAAAAAAAGGACTACAGGATAAACTCGAATTAGGCAACTTAGATTCTAAACGTGACTGGGGTCATTCTTATGATTATGTTAGAGCTATGAAATTAATATTAGATCATGATGTGCCAGATGATTTTGTAGTTTCAACTGGAATAGCACACTCAGTAAGAGATCTATGTGAATTAGCATTTAACCGTGTTGGATTGGATTATAGAGATTATGTGGTTCAGAATGAAAAATATATTAGACCAGAAGAATTAAATTATTTATGTGGTGATTGCAGTAAAGCAAAGAAAACATTAAATTGGAATACAACATATACATTTGAATCTATGGTTAATGAAATGGTTGATTATTGGGATAACAAGGTATAATTATGAATATTGCTATAATAAGCGAAAAATCTTATATTGGGAAAATAGATAGAACATCACATAATATACGAACTGATGTTGCTTGGTCTATAGCTATAAAGACTGATAATTTTCCATTCTTTTATAAAACAGATATTATATATGATATAGTTATATGTATATTCCCTAAGAATGGTATAGAAACTATACTTGGTAGAGATGTAATTTCATATCTACGGTCTATATCAAAGAAAATATTATTTATGCAAGAAGGAGCTAATGATTATTGGCAAGATTATAATTTAGCAATCCAGATAGAATATATTAATGTTATAAATCAATTTGATGGTATATTATGTCATAATGAAAGTGATGTTAGGTATTACAAAGGATTGTATGATACACCAGCATTTACATTGCAATCATTGATGATAGAGGATAATATATTATTAACACGACCTATAGAACGGTCTGGTGTGATGATAGGTGGTAATATGTGTTCTTGGTATAGTGGTATGGATTCTTTATTGGTAGCTAATAATATATCAACTAACATAACTGCACCATCAATGGGTAGAAAAACACCAGATGAAGATAGATTTGATAGTGTTAAATATCTTCCTTATATGGAATTCAATCAATGGATATATGAACTCAATAAAGTTAAATATGGAGTTCATATGATGAGAACATTTGCAGCTGGAACGTTTGCATTAAATTGTTCATATTTAGGGATTCCATGTATAGGGTATGATTATTTAGATACACAGAGAATATTACACCCAGAAACATCAGTTGAATTATGTGATATACAATCAGCAAAAGAATTAGCGATTAGATTAAGAGATGATGATGATTTTTATAATGAATGTTCTACAACAACGAAAGAGTTGTATAATAAGTATTATAAAGAGAGTGTATTTTTAGAAAAATTTAATAATGTAATTAAGGAATTGGGTTAATGGAAATTTCGTTTATACAACCAAGCCGAAATAATTTAAAATATTTAAAATGGTCATATGAATCAATTAGAAAAAATCAAGGTAAGCATATCGTAGAAATATGTGTTGCTGACGATAATTCTAATGATGGTACTTGGGAATGGTGTCAACAGATAATGTCTAATGATCCCAATTTCAAAGCTATACGTAATGAGTCTGGTGATAGAATTGGACATACCATTTTATATGATACACTGGTAAATGATGTATCAACTAATGATATAGCCATTATATTTCATGCTGATATGTATTTAGCACCTAAAGCATTGGATGCTATTGAGAAACATATAAAAAAAGGTACTATTGTATCATTAACACGGATTGAACCACCATTACATCCAGATGGAGTAGAAAAGGTATTAAATGGATTTGGTATCGAAACTGAAGAGTTTGATGAAAAATCATTTTTAAAATTCAACACTAAACTAATTAAAGAATATAAAGGTAAGGTCACAGAGGGTATATTTGCTCCGTGGGCGTTTTACAAGGAAGATTTTCAGAATATAAATGGCCATGACCCATTATATAAGCCTCAGAGTAAAGAGGATTCGGATATTTTCGATAGATTCCAATTAAACGGTGTTAAGTTTATACAAACTTGGGATGGATACGTGTATCACATGACATGTAGGGGTAGTAGATTTAATCCAACTATAACAAATGTTGGAACCGAAAGTGATGAATGGCTAAAGCAAAATCAAAAATCAACTAGGAATTTCATTCGTAAGTGGAGTAGAATGGTAACTCATGACGAATATATGAAACCTATAATATATCCACGTTATAGAAAGTTATTGAATATTAACAATCTGAATTTAATGAATGATACACAAATACAAGATTATTTACATTTATTGGAACCTTGGTTTGATTATATAAATGTAGATAATAACATAGTTAATGAGTATATAAACAAACGTCAATTAGAAACAGATTTTGATCTAAATGCTAAGTTTAACACGACAGAAACATCAGATATTAATATAACTATAGACGTAGGAACATTCACAAAAGAAGATTATAGTTATATAACTATGTTAAGTGCAATAATACAAGATTCTGGTGTTATAGGTGAATCTATAATTGGCAATCTAAAATTAGATATAAAGTCTATGACTGATTATAACAAAGAACTAATAATAAGGAAGTAATGACGTTAACTGAACTAAAACAATGGCTAAATGACTTACCAGATAACTATTATGATACTTATGATGTAGTATCATCGGAAATTAATAATGATAATTCAAGAGAAGATAAAAATATATCAAGACTTAATATAGATGAAGAAACCAACCAAATAATATTATTTACAAAACTAAATGGTGATATATGATAAGCGTAGAATATGAATCAAATAACGAAAAAGTAAAATTCAAATTACAATCAGATTACAACTTAAATAGTATAATCGCATTCTGTCAAGAACATAACTTTGATATGAGTAATGTAATTATATGTTCTGGTGTTAATGAAGCACTTCAAGATGCAGTAGTAGATTCAATGCGTAGTGGTGTAATCACTGATAACCCAGAAGATCTAAGGTTACTTGGGATATGGCCATATAAAGATACTATATATGATCCAAAAACATATGATATTTGTGGTTATGTAACTAAAGATGGTTATATAGTATCAATCAATTCTAGTGGTACAACAGTGAACACGAATGATGGTAATGTAACATTTTACCCACGTAACACTCCTATCTAAAATAAAATTTGTTTATATCGATTTATTTTCGTAAATTTGTAATTATGATACTTAAAAAATTATATATTGATGAAATCACATCTATTATTCAAATATTCCATTCTAATAATAATAATAAAATTTATTATGAAGATAGTAATGGATTTTGGGTAAAAAGCGAATTTGATTCTAATAACAATAGAATTTATTATGAAGATAGTAATGGATTTTGGGTAAAAAGCGAATTTGATTCTAATAATAATGAAATTTATTATGAAAATAGTGATGGATATTGGTCAAAAAAGGAATTTGATTCTAATAACAATCGAGTTTATTGGGAAACTGATGATGGATATTGGGTAAAACAAGAATATAATTCTAATAATATAGGAATTTATTTTGAAAGTAGTGATGGAACTATATTTGACGAAAGACCTAACAAAAAATAAAATTTGTTTATATCGATTTATTTTCGTAAGTTTGTAATTATTTTAATACAGAGGAAACAATGAACAATTTATATTTTGATATAGAAACATATCCAATATATGATTCTTACAAAGAAGATGAACTATTAATACCTATATGGGAACGGTTTTGTAATTACAAATTAAATAAAAAGCCAGAATACGAAGATGAATTAAATAGATACGATCTATTATGGGATAGTTCTTCGTCATTATATCCTACATTTGCAAAGATATTATGTATATCATTTATATATGATAATGATGGGGAATTACACACTGGAACATTAAAAGGTGAAGAGTCCGAAATAATAGGACAGTTCAATGAATTACTAGAGAACTATATAGATTTTATAGTAGGTCATAACATACTACAATTTGATTTACCATTTATAATTAGACGTGCTATGGTAAATGGGATTCCATATAAGAATTTACCTAAATATCTACACGTAGTAGGTAAAAAACCATGGAATTTACATTATATATATGATACTAAGCAAAAATTAACATTTACTTCTAACTTCGGTGGTGTTATAACACCATCATTAGAACAAGCGTGTTATGAGGCTAATATAGACACACCTAAGACCGATATAGTCAATGGTGGTAATTTAGTACCATTTATCAAATCTGGTGGTGATATAGAGCTTATATATGAGTATTGTGAGAAAGATGTTTATACTACATATAGGTTATATGAATGGATGAACCAGTAGTCACACACATCGCTTTTGTTGTGGATTATATTTATATACATTCAATACAAGAACCGAGATCAAACAGAACTATAGTTATAATGTTTTATAATTTTTTGGTGACTGGTGATCATAGAGTTCCATATTCCATCTATGGCTATCAGATTGAATATAATAGAATATACGAATCATACGTAAAATGGAAATTAATTAATGGATGAGCATGACTTTATATACTTCAGAGATGATCATATAGAGGTAGATTTATATCCACCACAAACAGTGAATATGAAATTTGCTTATAATTTTTATAATAGTTTCCAACCTATAAACGAAGATTATTATAGGCGTTATGGGAATGAATTTAGTTATATACGTATTTTTTATAATTATGTAAAATGGAAATTAATTAAGGAGTGAAATATGCCATGCTATTCATATTATGGTGAAAAGGATGATAATTGTGGTTGTAGAAATACACCAGAACCAACTAAGAAACAAAAAAAAGAATCCAAACGTCTTAATGTTTTGTATTACGTTAGATGTAATTCGTTATTACTAAATAAATTAATTGAATGTACGATTACAATGTTAAATCCGAGTATGGATCCAGTAATATCTAAATCTATATTTGAAGATATTATTAATAAATCTAGATTATCATTTAATATGTTAGAATTGGTATTTGATGAGAATGATACACTAAAGGAATTAAATAAGATTAAACATAAGTACGATTCCAGTCTATGTGCTATATTAAGTTATCTTGATATGGAACTGATGGTAGATAATGTTATATCATCAAGTGAATATGAGAACTTCAAAGAGGACATCTACGAATTCTGGGTAGAACATAAAAGAAAAGATATAGATAGGGTTACTGCTGAACTCAATCGTGTGTTTAGTGAGACTGAAATGCATTTGTTAATTAATAATATTATAAATGAAGCTAAAGAACTTAAAATAATTCAGATGGTTATACTATAAGAGTACGAGATTTTAACAATCGTGTAATTTATCATAAAGATATTAATGAAAATTGGCAAATGTATAAATATGATTCTAAAGGTGACTGTATTTATATTGAAATAGTTACGGTGAATGGGCAAAAAAAGAATTTGATTTTAATGGTAATGAAATTTATTATGAACGTAATGATGGTACTATAATAGATAATCGACCTAACAAAAAATAAAATTTGGAAGTTAATAAATAATTCCGTAAGTTTGTAAATTATCTTTCAGAAAGAAAGTAATTAAGTTTTAACATTAACAAAAAGAGTAAATATAATGAGTGTAGATATTAAATATGGTAGAAAGAAATCAGGTATCAGAAAGGAACTAAATAAAAAAGTATCTAATTGGATAGATAGTATAGATGATGAGAATATACAAAAATTATGTAGAAAAAATACAATCGTAACTGGTGGCTCTATAGCATCTATGTTATTAGGTGATCCAGTAAATGATTATGATATATATTTTAAAACTAAAGATTGCAATATACAAGTAGCTAAATATTACATTAATAAATTAAATAGTATTAGAGTATCTAATAAATTAGATGAAGTTCCTATGAATGTAATTGAAAAGTCTATTTGTAATATTAAAGGTGTAGATGAAGATAGAGTTTATATTGAAGCAAGAGGTGGTAAGGGTATCGTAACAAATGAAACAGATTCTGATGATTTCGGTGATTTTGTTACAGATGAAAATGGTAAATATGCACCTGTGTTCATATCAAGTAATGCTATAACATTAACAGATAAGATTCAATTAGTAACTAGATTTTATGGTGATCCACAAACTATCCATAGTAATTATGATTTTGTTCATGCTATGAATTATTATGATTATGATAATGATACGTTGGTATTGCACCCAGAAGCATTAGAATGCTTGTTATCGAGGACTTTAGTATATAAAGGTAGTTTATATCCAATAGCATCTATATTTAGAACTAAGAAGTTCTTAGAACGTGGTTGGAGAATATCTGCTGGAGAACAATTAAAAATAATGTGGCAAATATCTGAAATAGATATGTCTGATATTAATGTCTTAACTGAACAATTAACTGGTGTTGATCAAGCATATATGTATGCGTTAGTAGATATATTACAAGATTCTAAGAAAGAAGATATTAATTCTACTTATGTAGCTAAAATTATAGATAAGTTATTTGACTAAAAAATAAAATTAGGATATGTCATTTCTTTTTCGTAAGTTTGTATTAAGAATTGACACAAAATAAAAATTAAACTGTTTGCTATGATATTTCATACTTCTAAACTACTATACCATGAATATAACAAGAAACGAAATATCAATTACAAATAATACTATGGGTTGCTATATAGAAACATACTTCTAAAATATACAAAACGCAAACTACGTTTTTATAATTACAACCCTTTCTTTTAAAATTAATTTAAGTCTGCTATGAAATTTCATACTTCTATAATTTTGGATATTAATCGAAATTTCAATTACAGACATTTTTTACTTAAATTGCTATATGAAATCATACTTCTAACATTAAGGAACTTCAGGTCGTAGGTTCGAGTCCTACCTAATCGTAATAATCGGTTAGTAGCTCAGTTGGTAGAGCAGAAGTATAAAACGATTTCATAATCACAATTTAATATTTAATAATAAGGAAATCTTTAAATGAATAAAGACCTATTAAAAATAGCATTAAAATATAGATCATCTATATTCATAATGGACTCATCTTCTACAGTATTAGAAGATATTGATATTAATAATTACAAACAATCAATAAAAGAGACTATAGCATATAACCAAATATTGAATAATTTGGGTTATACGATAGATTCTCATTTACTTAAACTTGTATTACGATATAACTTAAATTTAATTGATATAATTTTTATATTGGAAGAATTTAAAGGTGCACGTTCATATAAAACATTTTATCCAAACTTCCCAGAAGAAGTTTATAATATGTCTGAATTTGAGCTATACTTTAACGCTATAATACATTATTTGTCATTAGGCGAATACTATCCAGATATAGATAAAAAGCCAAGACAAACTGATATTGACGTATTAAACTTCAAACGTATAGGTATAATAGATATTAATGGTATGATAGAAATATTATGTGATTTATTATCTACTAATGATTCTCTATCTGATTTCGATAAGGAATCAGTTAAGGTATTAATAGCTCACTTTGGAGAGATATATGATATTAATACTATAAATATTCCATATAAAGAAAACTTATGTTATGTAGTTGAATATACTGATAATTTAGAATTACTCAAAACACCAACTGATATACTACGTTACTGTACATATCTATCTGGTGGTGATGTATCATTAACTGAAAATACCAAGTTTAAATCATTATCTAAAAGTCTTAGACGTAGAATAACTAATAGACTTGATAAAGTGTTTAACGTAGATGACTTCAAGAGACATAAAAATAAATGGATTAAATTAACACATTCATTACATTGTGGTGAATTTCTAAAACAATCCAAATTTTCAGATGTATTGAGATCATTTAGAAATAATAAAAATGTAGAGAGTTTAAGCACTATTATAAATGAATCTTTAAAAAATAAAGACTATCATTCAGCTATTAATTCTCTAATGAAGAAACCAGGTGAATACGTAAGAAACATAGTAACTTTAATTAATATCTCTGATGGATATAACTCTGGTAAATTAGGTATTGATAATTTAGAAGAATGTATATCAGAAGTATCAACACGAGTATTATTACAAGCTAAAGGACACTTACAAGTTATATTAAAAGGTTATGATAGTAGATTAGTATTTCCTAAAGGTTCTACATCTAAAGTTAGAAGAGTGCAATTTAAGAAATTTACAGATTGGCAATTGCAATTAGTACAAGACTATCTAAATTGTATAAACTCACATTTAAGATTGAGATTACAAGGAACGTCAGAAGGTAAGAAAGTATATATAGATGAAAGATTAAGTCAATATACATTACCTACACAACAAAGAAGTGTATCGGAAGGTCAATTCTCTTATGGTAGAGGATCTAAGATTGATTTAGAAGATAAAAATAAAAATATAACTTTACGAATGTTTTGTCATTGGATAGGACAAGATATTGATTTGTCAGCTACATTATATAATGATAAATTTGAAATGGTAACTCATTGTTCATTTCAACAATTAAAAATTAAAGAATTAGAAATAGTACATTCTGGTGATATTACACGAGCACCAAATGGAGCATCTGAATTTATTGATATAACTATGAATAAAGTAGTAAAATCAGAAGTTAGATATATAACATTAAATATAAATGTTTATAGTGGCCCAACATTTAAAGAACATAAAGAATGTTTCGCAGGTTTTATGCTAAGAGAACGTCCTAATTCAAATGAGATTTATGATCCTAAAACAGTTAAGTATTCTATGAAATTAGATGGAAATTCTAAGGTAGCAGTTCCATTTATCTTTGATATTGAAACTAAACAGATAATCTGGACTGATTTATATTTTAGAAATGGTGGTATGCATCATAACACAGTTATCAATAATGATGTGAATGTATCTGATGTGTTAAGGTCTATAGTTAATCTAACTGATAAAACTACATTAAAAGACTTATTTAGTATGTACTATGCACCATCACAATTAACATTTGACATTGATAACGCTGATATGCTATATGTTACGGATGAGTATGAGGATGATACGTTAGATAATAAAAATGTTGTTAGAGCAAGTGATGTTCTAACTATAAATTCAAAATATATAAAATAATAATTAATTTACAAAAAACGTATCTCTATTTATTAATAGAAGTAAAATTAAAAAGATAATAATGACTCGTAATAATAAACATATGAATAGCTTTAGACCTAATATACACGTTGAGTGTGGGTTTGGGGTGTATGTACGAAGGGCATAATAATAAATTCATTTCTAAAAATTTATAAAAATCCTTCAACTTAAAACACTGAAGGATTTTTTATTTATAATTCGGTCTTATCGTCTAAATGGTTAGGACACAACTCATTCGAAGTTGCAATCAGGATTCGAGTTCCTGTAAGATCACAAGTTATTGCGGAATGGTGTAATGGTTAACATCCTGGGCTCATAACCCAGAGACGAGAAGTATAATGACAGTTCGAATCTGTCTTCCGCAACTTTTTATTATGGTGTTTGTAGCTCAGTTGGTTAGAGCGTCGGTCTGTGAAACCGAAGGTCGTGGGATCGTAGCCCATCATTCACCCAAATATTGATCTGTAGCTTAGTTGGTCAAAGCAGCGAACTCATAATTCGAAGATCGACGGTTCAAGTCCGTCCAGGTCAACTCGTTAGAAATGTACATTTGGTGTAATTGGCAACATTATCCTACCTCCAATTGGAGATAAAGGTTCGAATCCTACCTTGGGTACAAAATATAATAATGGTGAATTAGTCGAGTGGTTTCAGACAACGGATTGCAAACTCGTTTACCCCAGTTCGAATCTGGGATTCACCTCTTTAAACTAAGGTATATATGTATTTCAAGACATTCCAAACAAACGAAATAATTGATGATTGGATTTTACATGTTCAGAAATTCATTGAAATGAATCCTGATGCTAAAATAGCAGTTGGATCGGATTCAAAATATAAGAAGGCATCTAAAAAAGTTATTTATGTTACCGTGATAGCTATGTTTTATTATGGAACTGATGGATACAATAAAGGTGCTCATTTAATATATTCTATGGATAAACATAAAAAAGAATTATCTATATTTGAAATGCTTTGGACTGAAGTAGAGAAATCTAAATGTATAGCCGAAGAAATACAAGATATTTTACAAGAACCTGTAGAAATCCATATCGATTTAAATTCAGAAGCTAAATATAAATCTAATATAGCATATCCTGCGGCTGTAGGTTGGCTTAAAAGTTTAGGGTTTGATGTATTTGCAAAACCAAATGCACCTGCTGCAACGTGTGCAGCTGATTTAATAGCTAATAGAAAATAAAATTTGTTTATATCATTATTTTTTCGTAAGTTTGTATTATTATTTTAAACGATATTAAAAAAATAACATTATGAATGAGAATTATGAATTTTTCTGGTCAGGGCCATTTAGTCAATGGCATCCTTGTAAATTTGAAATAGATGGTGATATGTATAATTGTACAGAACAGTATATGATGCAACAAAAGGCTTTATTCTTTGGTGATGAATTAACTGCTTCAAAGATTATGAATACTTTACATCCAAAACAACAGAAGAAACTAGGTAGAGAAGTTTCAAATTTCATTGCTGAAAAATGGTCAGTTGTATGTGAAGAAATTGTATATAAAGGAAACCATGCAAAGTTCACACAAAACGAAAAATTATTAAATAAATTACTTGATACTAAAGATAAAACTTTAGTTGATGCTTCTCCATGTGATAAGATTTGGGGTATTGGTTTACTTGAAGATGATCCAAGAGCACAAGACCCTGAACAGTGGTTAGGTTTAAATTTGTTAGGAAAGGTCTTAACTAAATTAAGAGATGACTTAGTTAAATAGACATATTAAGAATACATTAAAAAAAAGAGAGTAAAAATGTTCTGGAAGAAGAAGAATGAAAGTAAAACTATAAGTTTAACAACTATATTATATGATTTATGTAGAAATAAAACACATAATAAACTATTTTGGAATGCAATTACAGAATCTATGGAACGTAATAGCTATAACACAGACGGTTTTAGTATAATTGGTAATTATCAAGATTTTGGTGATATAGATGTAACATATAATAATAATGACGAACGAATTACAATCGAAGTTAAACCACTTAGAAGTCTACACAATAGATACGGTTATGGGTGTTGTTATGATGAGTATCATTCTTACAAATTCCCAAAGTGGAAACAACTTGACAAATTACAATCAATTACATTTTCCATTTCTACGATAGAAGATATAGATAAATTCATAAGTCAATTTGAAGAATGGTTATCTGTATTAAATGATTTAGTGTCTAAATATGAAGTTTTAAATGATAGATTAACTAAGATAAAAACACATATAAATACTAAATTGTATAATGAGCATAAACAAATAAGAACTATAAAAATAAAAGATGATTATAACGATGAATATATAAAGTTTATGTCGTATAATGGTAAAACGAAACAATTACAAGTAAGCGATTATATAAAACCAGATGCTGACACTACATGTTTATTAATTGATAATATAAGAATCAATTTTCAACAAGTAATTCAATTCTTGCAATCTCATTTAGTAGGATTTGAAACTATAGAAATACAAGATGATCATGATGACTATAATTGTGAATCTCATGGTTCAACTACTACTATAGCGTTGACCAGTGAGAATATGAATATTAGATATGAAATACAAGGTACGAATAAAAATACTACGTTTTATTTTAATGTTATCGGTAGTATATTGATAATAAGCATAGATAATATAGAACAAGATGGATGTCATATAGACACTAAATATATAGGGAATGTACAATGACAAATGAATTCGATAAATTTAAAAGGTTCATAACAGAATCTACAGTGGAAGATGAAATATCTTCATATGGTAATTGGGAAGAAACAGATACTAAGTTTAATTTAGATTCTATGGTCTATGGTGAACAATTGGGATATGAACTTACTTTTATAGATAATGATGGTACAGAACAAGTAACAAAATCCATCAGAACAGGAACAAGAAGTATTAGACCGATTAAGGTTCAATTCAAAACTGAAAATGGGATTTTATTTTATAGGGTATTAGCAACTTTAGATAAAGAAAAGTTTCTCGTAAATTAATTTATATTGATATTGGTGAAAGATAGACACGCCTAACATAAGTAAAGTAGGAGTCAGTGCTTCTTATTAGATTAAGTTTTATGTGGGTTGACGTGCGTGGGAGAATCGTTTTTGTTGGTATCGAGTCCAACATATCGATATAATTAATTTACGAGAAACTTATCTCTATTTATATATAAGATGAAAAATACAATAATAACATATCAACAACCGAGTATATTACAACCAATCACATTGTGGTCGTTAGCGACTGCTCTGGATTCGATGGTAGGGGATATTTATGTTATTAATTAGATAAAATAAAATTATATAATGAATATGAAATAAAATCTCCTCTAATAAAATAGACGAGATTTTTTCTTTTTATGGAAGTTCAGCAATTGGTGTAGCAAACTGTTTTGAAAACAGCTAAGCCCCTAATAAGGCAATGGGGTTTCGACTGCCCCAACTTCCTCTTTAATGCGTCGTACGGGAGTTGGAGATCCCAGCCAGACTGTAAATCTGGTTAGTTCATACTATAGCTAAGTTCGAATCTCTCACCACCTACAACAAAAATGCGAATGTACCCCAACGGAAGAGGGATCGAGTTTAAACCTCGTTCAGTGATGGTTCGAATCCATTCATTCGTACAATATATTGGGTGGTAGCCAAGTGGTAAGGCATCGGTTTTTGAAGCCGACATTCGGTGGTTCGACCCCACCCCACTCAACATTAGTATGATATGTCATTCATATAACATATAATCCATATAATATGAATGATATATCATACAATAATGGGCCATTAGCTTAATTGGGAAAGCACCATACTTGCAATATGGGGGTTATCGGTTCAAATCCGATATGTGTCCACAAATCTACCGGTATAGACAAATGGTAAAGTCACGCGATTTAGACTCGTGGGTAAACGAAGATACACTTGGAAGTTCAAATCTTCCTACCGGTACACTAAAAAAATGGAAATACGGCAATTGGTGTAGCAAACTCTTTGCTAAAGAGTCAATCGTGAAAACGAGATGAAGGTTCGATTCCTTTTATTTCCGCATTTTCGAAGTACATCTATACTTCGACTTTTAAATTTAACATATCATTAAAATAAAATTTGTTTATATCAATTTAATTTCGTAAGTTTGTATATTATTAATTATTAGATTTAATATGACACAATTTTACTCAACCATCGATGACGGATTAACTGGAATTGATAAAGATATATTTGAGTGTGAAATGGTAATAAATGAATTAGAAACCATTTTAAATACTAGATATGAGCTTCCAACGCACGGATATGAAGAAACTATATGGGATAAAGCTACTATATACCGAAATGAATGTAAACGAATAGTTGCAGAAAAGAATGTAGAATTACAACAACTCATAAAGCAAAAACATGAGTGTATAAAATGAAACTTAAATGTATATACAATACCAATAACCACAATTTATCAAATATAATAGATAAGTTGCTTGTACGTGTATACAATACACATAAATCTTCTTATCCAAATAACATTATGATTTTGGAACTCAATGAACTCTCGATTGTGAATCGTGTGTATTTAGTACGATATTTTATAAAATAAAATAAAATGAAACTTAAAATATTATATATCAATGTAACTGATGAAATAAATATATACAATTCAAATAATAAATGGGTTTATTGGGAATATAATGATGAATTTTGGGTAAAAAGAGAATTTGATTCTAATAATAATCGAATTTATCGTGAAGATAGTAATGGATTTTGGGTAAAAAGCGAATTTGATTCTAATAATAATGAAATTTATTGGGAATATAATGATGGA
>Ga0222671_1000024_pt1 | contig 140838 bp, 118 predicted proteins | sample AntAcemetagen797_FD_179849 | JGI IMG/M metagenome (GOLD analysis project Ga0222671, IMG submission 179849) | Saline water microbial communities from Ace Lake, Antarctica - #797 | ecosystem: Environmental > Aquatic > Non-marine Saline and Alkaline > Saline | place: Antarctica: Ace Lake... | reverse complement strand
GCGGAGAAGGCCCTGACACCACCCTAAACCACAACCCAAACCAACACCCACACGGTGTCATCTTGTCTGACGCAACGAACCTCTCTGGAAATTATAACCCGGTGTCATTTATTTCTGGCGCAACACGCCTGCCAGTCAGCTCAATCCAACACAAACGGCTCTTCCCGGGGCAGCGGGAGCACCTCGTCTTTTCCGAAATGCTTGACAGACCTCCACTTAAGTAACCGCGACAAAATTGGAATCCAACTTGCGCATGCTCGAAGCCTACCATCATTCCTTCATCCTTTCGCCCCCCTAATTTTCCCCGAGCACCCTCAAAATCCCGTGCTACCGTCCGCGCATGTTACAGGCAGGTATTGTTGGACTTCCGAACGTGGGCAAATCCACGCTCTTTAATGCAGTGACCCGCACGCGAAATGCGGAGGCGGCGAACTATCCTTTTTGCACGATCGATCCGAACGTCGGAGTTGTCACCGTGCCGGATGATCGACTCCAGGTCCTCAGCGACCTGAGCAAATCCAAAAAACTCGTCCCTGCCGCGATCGAATTCGTGGATATCGCCGGTCTCGTCGAGGGTGCCTCAGCCGGAGCCGGTCTCGGAAACAAATTTCTCGCCAACATCCGCGAAGTCGACGCTGTCGTCCAGGTCGTCCGCTGTTTCGAAAACGATGACATCATTCACGAACTCGGCACTGTCGATCCGCTCCGCGACATTGAGATCATCAATTCCGAGCTCATCCTCGCTGATATCGCAACCCTGGAAAAACGACGTTCCTCCCGGGAGAAAAAGGCCAAGACCGGCGATAAAGAATCGAAAGTCGAAGTCGCGCTAATCGACAAGCTCATGCCTCATCTCGACTCCGGTTCGCCCGCGCTCACGGCCGAACTGACGGATGAAGAGAAGAAAGTCATGCGCGATTTTTTCCTCCTTTCCGCAAAGCGCTCCATTTTCGCCTGTAACGTCTCCGAGGACGAGCTCGCCGGTGCCCTCGAAAATCCTGACAGCCATGCCATGGTGAAAAAAGTGCGTGACTACGCGGCATCGACCTTCGGCGCTGAAGCGATCGTTATTTCCGCCCGTATCGAGGAGGAAATGGTCGATCTTGATCCGGAAGAAGCCGCGGAATTCCTCGCCGACATGGGCGTAAAGGACTCAGGTGTCTCCGCCCTGATTCGTGGAGTGTATCATCTGCTCGGTCTGCGTACTTATCTCACCACCGGTGAGCAGGAGACCCGGGCATGGACAATTCGCGAGGGGATGAAAGCCCCGCAAGCCGCCGGCGTGATTCACGGCGATTTCGAGCGGGGATTCATTGCCGCCGAGATCGTCCACTACGATGACCTCACTTCGCTGGGATCCTATGCGAAAGCCCGCGAAGCTGGAAAGCTTCGGATCGAAGGCAAGGAATACGTGATGAAAGACGGCGACGTCGTTGAGTTCCGCTTCAACGTCTGAGCCCATCAGGAGGGCCTCCGATGCCGATAGCCCACGCCACGCACGGTCTCGATAATCGCAGGACATTCCGGATCAGCCTCGATCTTGTGGCGCAATTTTGAAACGTGTTGATCCAGCGTCCTTGACTCGGGGAAGTAATCCAGCCCCCAGCATTCGTCGAGCAAATCGTCGCGGCTGACGGCCTCATTGGGACGGTGGTGCAAAACCCGAAGAATGGCGACTTCCCGCGGAGTTAGATCAATTTCTTCGCCAGCATTCATCGCCCGAAGCTCTTTCGGAAAAACTTCGAGCTCACGTCCCATTCGAAATGAGGAACTGGTTGGCGCTTTCGATTGAGCGCGGCGCAAGGCAACCCGGATTCGTGCGATGAGTTCACGTTTTCCGAAGGGTTTCCGGATGAAGTCGTCCGCCCCCAGTTCCAGCCCGACAACGACATCGATTTCTTCGTTCTTGGCCGAAAGGAATACAATCGGCACATCCGATCCTTGTGCTCGGATCTCCCGACAGACACTGTAACCGTCCCGTTCCGGCATCATGATATCGAGACAGACCAGGTCCGGCTTTTGCTGAGCAAACAACGTGAGAGCGATCTCGCCATTCTCTGCCGCCATGACTTCGAAACCCTCTCGTTTCAACGAAGTCTCGATGCTCTCCCGGGTGACAGGATCGTCTTCCGCAATGAGAATTTTCATGAACTAATTACGGGTAACTCCAACCGAAACCTAGCCCCCTCGTTCGATGGCACCAGCTCCAATTTGCCGCCCATTCTTTGTGAAAGGTCGCGCGCTATCGCCAAACCAAGACCGGTCCCGGATACGCCCTCGTTCACCTGGTCGCTGGCCCGGTGAAAGGGCTCAAAAATACGTGTCGCCTGCTTCGCCGAAATCCCGGGACCACGGTCGCTAAAATCTGCTCGCCATTTCTGATCGGTTAGAGCCGCCTCGATCTCCAGGACTCCGCCTGCGGCTGCATACTTTTCCACATTGGAAATGAGGTTACCAAATACCTGCGCGAGAGCGTCGGGATCGGCCAGGACTTCAACCGGGTCCTCACTTTTCCATATCACTTCAATATTTCGATCCTGAAATGTTTTTTCAAACTGCGCCAAAACATCTTTTAGAATTTCGAGCGGATCAAGCCGGATGGAATGAATGCGATCCGTTCCTTTTTCCGAACGGGAAAATGTCAGCAGATTATCGACGAGCCGACTGAGTCGCGACGCCTCGCCGGAGACACGGTCCAGCCGATTTCGCGCCGCCTCCGGATCTTCATCCACCAGTTCGTGGGCGAGGTCGACATTGAGCATCATGTTTGTAATGGGAGTGCGAAGTTCGTGTGAAGCGCGGTTCACAAAACTGACTCGTTGCCCGGCGAGTCGTGTCGCCCGGCGGAGAGAAAACGCAGTCGCCACCGATCCAAACAAAACCAGAACAGACAAGCTCATCCCGGCCAGCAAATAGGACAGATTCCAGCGAACCGTTTCCTCGCCTGCACTCCATGCCTGGATCTGCCATGTCCCGAATCGAATCGTGGCAGGAAAAATTTGCGGTGCCCGTTGGTTATCGGACGTGTCGCCGGACTCGTAGATGACAGTTCCATCCGGAGCGGCGAGACTGGTGAGTTCTCCCTCCCCGCTTCGCATCTGGAGAATCGACAGTTCTTCCTCCTCACTCAACCACCCGCTGATCGCTCGACGAATGGAACCCCCATCGACTCCTGCGATCATGATGTCCGAAGCACCAATTTTCCTCCAATAATAGAAGACATCAGAGGCATTGCGGAGCCAGCCGGAGGCCGCCCCCGAGCCTACGATTCTGGTTTTGTCGACGACACGGAGCGCCCCCTCTTCTTCGGTGAATGCCAACGGAGGAAACCTGTCGGCATCGAACGGCAACTCGCCGCGCTCCTGTTCGCGAACCTCAAAGTGAACAGGTGTCTGCGCGCCAGTCAGAGAAAGAACTGAAACAGATCGGACCCCAACTATTTTTGCTGCTGTCAGTTCCGGACCAAAAGTATTCGACCGCGAGCGCTTCAGTTCCTCCGCCAGGAAGTCGAGTCGATCCACGTAGCGTGAGTGAAGCTGGTCCAACTCAGATTGGAGTTCCTCCGCCGCGAGCGTCAACGGCTGCGGATCGCGGGGGCGTTCCACCCATTCGGTCCGACGGGTCAGGGCAAGGGAGATAGCGCCGAGCCCAATTGCCAGCGCTGCTCCCATTCCAATTACCCATCCGAACTGCATCACTCCGTATCGAACGTGTCGTTATGGATGAAGAACACCCACTTGCGGCTGGTGTCCGGCTGTCCGTTCTCCAGTGGCGGCGTTCCCACTCCCACCAGAAAGTCAGAGTTTTCGCCCAGATAAACCTGAGTCGTGCTCGAGCTTTCGTAAAATTTTGGAAATTGAACGAAGGGAACCCATTCGCTCCCTTCCAGCTTCCGATAGCTCGTACTGTATCCGTGCAGACTCTTACTAATCGTACTTTGGTTGAAGTGAATGATTCCGTTAATACCCATGACAGGATCAACTTCGAAAACATGCCCCAACTGTCTCTCCTCCATTTTTGATGTTCTGCTTTCCTCTCCTCTGTCAGAACTTCCACCCGGCACCGGGAACGAATCTTGATAGCTGAGCAACTCAGCAATCTCCACTTTGGCTCTTTGCCCACTCGGTGAACCAATGGCGGTCGAAGCAATTATCTTCGCGCTTCCATCTTTCTCCCAGGCTAGAACATTTTCCCAAGCCTTGCCTCCGAACCAGGTAGAGAGCGAGTTTTTGTGAAGCGCGGCATGCCACGTCTCCGCATCCACTTCCACCCAGGTCGCTCGAAACAGCAACTCCTTCACAGCACTGACCGCCTCTTGATCCACAATGGGACTCGCCACGACCAAGTCCGCCCGCCCGAAAATGATCACAGCAAAGTCGTCCTTTTTCTCGGGATCATTCGGCTCGATTCGTGAAAGCACCTGATATTCCCCGATCGGCAGCCGTGCTTGTCTCGTTGTTTTCTGAAAGGAAAAGAGCGGCTCCAACACATCAGTCGCCTGCACCCGGTCCGTCTCCGTTCTGGCTCCGGGAGCTTCCCCGAGGTAACGCGACCACTCGATAGCGAAATTGAGATCCAATTCATCATGGGCCGCATTCAACACCGGATCCGCTTCGAAAGAGATACCATGATTCGAAGTCGCGAACTCCTTGGGAAATGGGGGGTCGTCCGGAGAATCACTGATTTGCTCAAGAACAGTGGGGTAACGCATTTGCATCACGCTGCGAAACCGCCCGCGCGTTCCGCTCAGAAAGCTGCCCGCCACGGAGTCTACTATCTTTGCTTCCCCGGCATCCACGAGTTTCTGCACCCGCTCGCGCCACTCGTTCCCGGTCAACCCCTCCTCATCCCATTCCCGAATTTTGGCCGAAGGAACCTCTGCAAGCTGCACACCAATGACGATTGTCGTCTCCGGTTTGGCGATTTCAGCGGTCTGGCTGCTGGCACCTTTCCGAGTATACGGGTCTTCCTCCTGCTTTTCCTTCTTCTGGCCGAATCCGATTCCGCCGGAGGCGATCGATAGGAGAAGGCCCGCGGACAGCAGGACGGGTAGTTGATTGATCTTTGTTTTTTTCATCCCCACAGCATCCACACTCTCACGGAATTTGCGTCAAAGGCGAGTATGCGAACTGTAAAAGTTCAGTAAAAAGGGCACCTCAGGAAATCTTGCACCAGGAGAAGGAAAGCCGTCGAGTCCCGTTTAGTCGCCAAAATCGTCCTGCCTACGCCTGAGGACTTCGCTCTCAAAGCGCTTCCGGTGCTTTGTGATCCGCCCGTTGACCCGTTTCCGCCACATCCGGAAGCTCGAAGGTTTCAGCTCGCGGCGCATCACCTTGATGACCTCCGCCTCGGTCAGGCCGGTCTTCTTTTCGATTTCCTCAAAAGTGGTCCGGTCCTCCCACGCGAGTCGGATGATAGAGTTCGTCTGCGAGTCCGTTTTCATGTCGAGAAAAGTTACGGTCGCGGCGCGTGATGCGGTTCCCGCACAGCCGGAAAACACCAGTTCCACTTCACGGCGGCAAGTCGGAAGAGAACGATCGCCGCAATCCCTGTCAAAAGGGCAAAGGGTTGCAGTAGCTCATAGTGATCCATTCCCAGGTAAATCCAGGCTCCGGTGAAAGCGCAGGTCGCATTCAGGGGGCTCGGGGTAAATAGAGAGGGGACCTCGTTACAGATCACGTCACCAAGAACTCCGCCGAAGGTCCCGGTGATCACCCCAAGAAGCGCGGCGACAAACATTCCCGTTCCTGCGTCGATGGCAAAAGCCGTTCCCGTGAGGGTGAAAAGAGCCATCCCCAGCGCATCGGGAAAAACGAGGAGTGGTTTTATGTGATCGATGTAGCGCACGATGAATCCGGAAAAAACCGCGATGCCGAGAACTATCATCGGGTAATGAGGATTTCCGATCCAGAAAAGCGGCGTCCGATCCAGAAAGAGATCGCGCAACGTGCCGCCTCCGAAAGCCACCGCAAACGAAACCGCGAAAACACCCATGACGTCCATGCCCTTCCGCGCTGCCAAAAGCACCCCGTAGATCGCCGAAACGATGACAGCGAGAAATTCGATCACGATGAGATAATTCATCGCCCAGAAAACGGCGGATGGCGGAACCGCGCAACCAGTTTACGTGTCATGATCTTCGCGCGGGACCTGCGAGGCGGGAAAATTCAAAACGTCACTCCTAACCCCCTTAGATCACCCAGCTAACCCTGTTCACTCCTCATCCGGATGCACGTTTTCGCACCCGTCTTTGAGTGATCCGGTAGCGTTGACTTTCATTCGCCGAACCTTACACTTGCGCTCGCCCTCCGACTTCCTGCCTTCATGACAGTCGGAACGGCGCTTTTTGTATGAACACCCCACGCCTCTCTCTTTACGGAATCTCTGCGGCCATTCTTGTGGTCGGCACCGGACTCTTCCTCACCTGTAATTTCAAAGCGATCGCTCAGGACGCTCCGGAATTAATTTCAGGACCACTCACCCCGCCGACTGCCCCCTCCGTTGAAATGCCTCCTCCGGAGTCGGTGCAGGCGGATATTTCCGAGGTCGACATGGACGCCATCGTTCGCGTCGAGGTCGATACGAAGCAGCCCAACTACCGCGTCCCCTGGAATATCGGCGGAATGAACAGCGGAAACGGGACCGGCTTCCTCGTGGGACCGAATCGTTTCCTTACAAACGCCCACGTCGTGAGTGATGCACGCCTCATTTACATCAAGAAAATGAGTGACCCGAAACCCTACGAAGCCCGCGTTGTCAATGTCGCGCATGATTGCGACCTCGCCCTCCTCGAGCTTCAGTCGGACGAAGAATTCGAAGGTGCCTTTGCCAATCTCCAACCACTCTTCATTGGGGGAATCCCCAAGCTCAACACCACGGTGGTCGCGGTCGGTTACCCCATCGGCGGTGAACGCATCTCGGTGACTCGCGGGGTTGTCTCGCGGATCGATTTTCGAACCTACAGCCACTCCAGCGTCGATAATCATCTCAGCATCCAGGTCGATGCGGCGATTAACCCGGGAAACTCAGGCGGTCCGGTCCTGCAAAATAATCAGGTTGTCGGGGTCGCCTTCCAGGGATACTCAGGCGCGGTCGCGCAAAACACCGGCTACATGATTCCCGTCCCGGTCATTGAACGCTTTCTGAAAGATGTCGAGGACGGGAGCTACGATTTTTACGTCGATCTCGCCACGAGCGTGATTAACATTCTCAATCCCGCGCAACGAGCGGCGCTGAAACTTCCCAACGACGGGGTCGGCGTCATGGTCGCCGAAGCTGATGCCGCCGGAGCCGCAGGCGGGATTTTGAAAACCAAAGACGTGCTCCTTTCGATCGACGGATACACGATCGCCTCGGACGGATTCATCGAAATCGAGGGCGAGCGCATCGACCTCAACGAAATCATTGAGCGGAAGTTCGCCGGCGACACCGTCGATCTCGAAGTTTGGCGAAACGGGGCGCGTGAAGAGATCACCCTCGAGCTGAAACGCTTCCTCCCGTATCTGATTCAAGCAAGCCAGTATGACAAGCAGCCGAACTTCGTGCTCTATGCCGGACTTCAGTTTCAGCCTCTGGATCGCAATCTCATGGCGGCTCACTCGATCAGCGACCTGCAAACCCGCTATCATTATACCTTCTTCAGTCAGGACGAAATTTACCGCGAGCGCCCGCAAGTCATTATTCTTACGGAAGTGCTCCCTGACTCGACCAACACCCACTTGAAGGGCTACATTCACAAGGTCGTCGATACGATCAACGGCAAAAAAATCGGCCTCGTTCAGGATGTGCACGATGCTTTCTACGGCGATTTCCACGAGGATGGCTACGAAGACTTCCATGTCGTTCGCCTCGTCGGCGAAGGTCGCCCTCTTGTTCTGAAGCGGAAAGATTCGGCGGCGGCGCACGTGCGCATAAAGGCAAAGTACAATGTCGGGTTCGATCATTTCATCGAAGAGCCGGAAATCATGCAACTAAAAGACAAACTGGCTCCGGTCGAGGAAGAGGAATCCGCCGAAGAATCAGAATCGAAGGAAACAGCCGAACCGCTTAAAGAAGCCGCCTGATTCCGAGATCCGCAGCTAACCCCATTTTCATTCCTATGACTTTCTATTCATCCAAATGGCTCCTCGCCATTCTCGTCTCCCTCTCTCTCCCGGCCTCCGTTAGCTCCCAGGATGCCTCGCCGGAGAATTCAATCGTCCGCGTCAACGCGACACTTCAGAGCTACAACTTCCTCCGCCCCTGGGAGAAAGGCGCTCCCACGCCGCGTCGGGGCCTCGGTGCTGTGCTCGAAGGCAACCGTGTCCTCGTCACTGCCGAACTGGTCGTGAACTCCACCTTTCTTGAGCTCGAGCATCCCTCTAACGGTGATCGCGTCGCGGCCCGCATCGTCGGGCTCGATTACGAGGCGAATCTCGCCGTCCTTGAGCCCGTGAATGACAGCTCGACGGTGTTTGAAGGACTTTCCCCTCTCGAACTCGACGGATCGGTCACCGCCGGGGAGACCCTTCAGGTCTGGCAAATCGAAGACAACGGCGACGGCGTCACCACCGACGTCGATGTGCTCCGCGTCAACGTCGGTCGCTATTTCATCCCCGGATCCGTCTTTCTCCTCTATCAGGTGAAGGGATCACTTCAGGCACGGGTGAACAGCTTCACGCTCCCAGTGGTGAAAAATGGGAAACTCTGCGGCATGCTCCTGAGCTATTCCTCAAAAGAGCAGACCGCCTCCGTTCTCCCCGTTCCTATTATTAAAGCGTTCCTCGCCGATCTCGAAGATGGCGAATACGGGGGATTCCCCAATCTCGGCATCGGCATCAGTCAATTGCTCGACGAAACCCTGCGCGAATTCGCCGGGGTCGAAGGCGAAGAGGGTGGAGTCTTCATCCACAATGTCGCGACGGATAGCTCCGCTGAAAAAGGGGGCCTGAAAAAAGGCGACGTCATCCTTTCGATCAATGGGCAAACCATCGACTCGCGCGGCAATTACACCCACCCCGACTATGGAAAGCTGAGCTTTTCACACCTCGTCCGCGGCGACGCCAAGGTCGGAGACACTATTTCTCTCGACATCATCAGGGACAAGGCAGCGCAAACGGTCGAAGTTGAGCTGATTCGCAAACGGCCCGAAGACTTCCTCATCGATCCCTACATGTTCGACCGCGGACCGAAGTATGTGATTTTCGGCGGGCTCATCTTTCAGGAACTGACCCTCCCCTATCTTGAAAGCTGGGGCGACGAATGGGTCAATCGCGCTCCCTTCAAGCTGGTGCACGCCAATGCCAACCCTGAAGAGTGGGAAGAACAGGAGCGCGACAAACTCGTCTTCCTGAGCAATGTCCTCAAGACTCCGAGCACGCTGGGATACGAAAGCCTGAATTCTGCGATCATCACAAAAGTGAACGGAATTTCGATCAAGAACATCAAAGGCCTCTCTGCTGCGTTGGGTAAAGCACCCGCAGACGGCATTCACACGATCGAATTTGTCGATTATCCGAAGGTGATTTATGTCGATGACAAAACCTCTCAGCTCGTCAATCAACAACTAATCCAGTATGGAATCAGTCAGCTTGAACGCCTTGAATAACAGCTTTCAGAACTCGCGTTGACTTTTCAGACTTTTCTTTTATCGTTGCGGCCCTCCGACTGGTATGGCGATCCTATCGCCAGACTGACTCGCAGGGACCCGGGAGAGAGTGGAAGTCATTTCTCTCCCCTGCGCCAAGAGCGCACCACACAGCAGTAACGAATCCTTTTTTACCGTAAGACATGAAACGGACCTACCAACCTTCAAAACGTTCGCGCAAAAATCAGCACGGATTCCGCTCCCGCATGGCAACTAAGGCCGGTCGCGACATCATTAAGCGCCGTCGCCAGAAAGGTCGTAAGCGCCTTATTCCTAAAGGCGCTGAGATTCAGTATAAGCGTCACACGGTTCAGCACGGCAGGTAATGCTGTGCTCCGGTGCGCTTCTGCTCGCAGGCGTCGCACCAGGGCCATCGCTCCGGAAATTGACCCGCGTTTTCCTCTAGTTTTCGTCCCGGGACCATGAAGTTCCCACGAACGAGGCGGATTACGAGGAGGTCGGATTTCCAGTTGGTTCGATCGAAAGGGAAATCGGTTCACGGTCGATTTCTCGTTCTTGGTTATTTCGAGGACTCCGGAGAAACGCCTTCAAAGCTTGGACTGATCACGACAAAGCGCCTCGGTAATGCTGTCGTCCGAAATCGCGTGAGACGCAAATTGCGCGGGATCATGCAACGGGTGGGAGATCGTTTCCGAAACGGGCATTGGCTGGTCCTCATCGCCCGAAATGCAGCTGCTGACGCGACATCCGAGCAGCTCGAAAAAGAATGGAAGTGGCTCATGCACCGGGCCGATCTCATGCTACCAAAAGAAAAGGAAGGATGAAACCAGTGCTGATTTTTTTCGTCCGCTGCTATCAGAAGGTGATTTCACCGCCGCTCCATTTTATCTGCGGACCTCTGAGCGGATGCCGTTATTTCCCTTCCTGCTCTCAGTATTTTATCGACGCCGTGACCGTGAACGGCCCCATCAAGGGCTCATGTCAGGGCGTCTGGAGAATTTTGCGCTGTCAGCCTTGGGGCGGGCAGGGATATGACCCTCCTCCGGGCTGGGAAGAATATGTGGCAAAACATCCCGAGGCCGCTTATGTAGGCCGACGTTCCTGCGACCTGCCGGACGCCGAAACTGAAAACCCCAATCAATAGGAAAAAAGCTGTCGTGAAAAACATGGATCGAACATCGTGGATAGGCGTGATTGTCTGTCTGTGCCTGCTCTTTACCTGGGGCTGGTGGAGTGCCAAGGAGACCGCGAAACAGCTCGAGGCTCAGCGCGAGCAGGCTGCTCTTGAGGCATTGAATCCCCCTCAGGAAACTGCGGAAGAAGCGGCGACCATCCCCAACGCGTCTTCGACTAAAGAGGCCGCTCCTGACGATGATGCTCCGGGAGCAGTTGCTGAAGTTACGCACGTGCTCGAGAACGACCTTGCGAGGTTCCACCTTACCAATCGCGGGGCGGGGATCAAGATTGCCGAACTGAAAGACCAGGCCCGCTACCTTGAGGGTAGCGAGTTTATCACCATCAACGAAAACGCGAGCCATCCTGTCGGAGCGCTCTCGTCGGGCCCGAAACTTTTCGACACGACGACGTGGAACGTCACTGAAAAATCAGCGGAGAAAATCACTTTCGAAACGACGAACGCGGCCGGCTTCACCTTTGCGAAGACTTTCCGGCTTCCCGGCCCCGACCGTGATCCGCATGAGATAACGCTCGAGATGAGTGTTCGCAACGAATCGCAGACTCCCCTTGTTCTCGCCGATCAGTTTCTCTACGCCGGCTCCGCCGCGCCGCTTCATCTCAATGAGTGGTCAATGCAAATCGGCATGTTCTGGCTCCAGAGTGACGGGAAGTTTGATTACGAAACCGTCGATCATTACGGGGGCCGCAAAGTCCTCGGTATTTTCGGTAAAAACGAAATTTCCGACGACGAATTTGCTATCGATTCCCTCCGCTGGGCCGGAGTCAACGACCAGTTTTTCGTGACCATTATTCAGCCCGAGGACGCTTATGAAGCGACCCTCTGGGGGAGCCGTTTCCCTATCGTCGTCGAAGGAGACAAAGAAGCCTCGGAGAAAAAGCGGATGTTCGCCGCCGAAGCGGGAATTGGCCTCCCGTCACTCTCAATGAACCCCGGCGATCAACAGACGCTGAACTACAACATCTACCTCGGGCCGAAGGAATTCGCCCGCCTCAAGGGACTCGGCGAAGAGAAGCAGCTCGTGATGCACTACGACGAGATCCCGATCTTCGGCTGGCTCTTTGGCTGGGCGATCAAGCCACTCGCGGCCGGTCTCATCATCGGTCTCGTCTTCCTCAAAGGCTACGTCGGCGGCTACGGTCTCGCGATTATTCTCATCACCCTCCTGATCCGCCTCATCATCTGGCCGGTCTATGCGAAGTCGGCCCGCTCCATGAAGCGGATGTCAAAACTGACTCCGATGATGAAGGAGATTAAGGAGAAGTATCCGGACAATCCTCAGAAAATGAATGAGGAGACAATGAAGTTGTATCGGACCTACAGCATCAATCCTCTCGGGGGCTGTCTCCCCATGTTCATTCAGCTTCCGATCTTCCTCGCCTTCTATCGGATGCTCTGGAGCGCAGCCGAGCTTCGCCACGAATCCTTCCTCTGGGTCGATGACCTCGCGATGCCGGACACGATGTTCATGATCCCCGGTCTGGATATCCCCTTCAACCTCCTTCCGATCCTGATGGGGATTACCAGCTTTATCCAAATCTGGATCACCCCGAAGACAGGCGATAAAACGCAGCAGATGATTTTCATGCTCATGCCGCTGATTTTCCTCGTCATCTGCTACAACTTTGCCGCAGCGCTCGCGCTCTACTGGACGACTTCCAACACCTTTTCCATTCTTCAAACCTGGCTCATGAACAAGATGCCGGAACCTGAGCTGCAGAAAAAAGCCACCACCGGGAAAAAGAGCTTCATGCAGCGGATGCAAGAGCAGGCCGAAGAAGCTCAGAAAGCCAAGGCGGCGGGCGGAAGCTCCGGCGGCGGAATGACGAAAAAAGATCGCACGAAGATGCCCGGCGAAAAGGGTGACCGACACACGAAGGGCAAGAAAAAGCGCAAATAGCCCCGCCGGCGGCGCTTTGAGCCGTCTCGATTGCGGTCAGATAACGGTTATCTTTCATCCGATAGCCAATCCAGAAGTGGTCGATGGACAGGTGAGTTGGATAAAGGGAGCAGAGATCCGCAGGGTTTCCACCCATCCAGGAGACATTTGTTTCAACAATTCGCTTGATATTTTTGGAATTTAGGCTACTCGCAAGGCTTGCAAGTCCGGAAATCGCCAGACCGGATTGCAGAACCACCCAATATTTGCCGCACCTGAACTGACCTATGGCAGACAACGACTCCAATATCGTTTCGTTCCCCGGAGCGGATGGTCAGAAGAAGACAACTGCGGCAATCCGAAATGGCTCCAGCAATATGAGAAGTGACTTAGTCGACGCGGCATCAAAAATAATTCCCGAACCCCCCGTTTTGATCAATCTGGTCTCGGCCAGAGTGAAGCAGCTGAACCTCGGTCGTGCCCCTCTCATTCAGACTGACCATCGCATGGGCTCAGCCGATATCGCCCTGACTGAAATCATTCAGGGAAAAATCGGCGTCGATAACACATCGGTTGAGGAATAGTCCTTCCTCCGCGCAGCGAAAGGCGCAAGCCTCTCACCTTTTCCATTTTTACGAGGGTCTTTGCGCCCTGAAAGTGGCGTTTGGTTGGAATCCACCATATCCAAGGTAGAATTGTAGCCTTATGTCCCTCTTTCAACTTCACTCAGAGTTTAATCCCGAAGGGGATCAGAGTCAGGCCATTGCCAAGTTGGAAAAGTCGGTCCACGCCGGGAACAAGCACCAGACGCTGCTCGGCGTCACCGGATCCGGAAAAACTTTCACGGTCGCGAACGTCATCGCCAGCCTCGGGAAACCGACCCTCGTGATGTCTCATAACAAGACCCTCGCCGCGCAGCTTTACAGCGAGTTTAAGGGCTTTTTCCCCCACAATGCGGTCGAGTATTTCGTCTCCTATTTCGACTACTACCAACCGGAGGCCTACATCCCGCGCACTGATACCTACATTGAAAAAGACTCGTCGATCAATGAAGAGATCGAGCGCCTCCGCCTCTCCGCGATGAGCTCACTCCTCACGCGAAAAGACGTCATCGTCGTCGCGAGTGTCTCCTGCATCTACGGACTCGGCTCTCCCGAAGATTACCAGAACATGATGGTTCCGGTCCGGGTCGGGATGGATCTGGATCGCGATGAATTCCTGAAGAGTCTCGTCGCCATTCTCTACGAGAGAAACGACATCGAATTCGGACGGGGAAAATTCCGGGTCCGGGGTGATGTCGTCGAAGTCTACCCCGCCTACCTCGAAAACGAAGCGATCCGCGTCGAATTTTTCGGCGATGAAATTGACCGCGTCAGTTCCATCGATCCACTCACCGGCAATGCCAGGAGCAAGCTCGAGGACTATACTTTCTACCCCGCGAAGCAGTTCGTGACGCCGAAAGACAAGATGGGAAAAGCGATCAAGGAGATCAGAGCCGAGCTGAAAGAACGCATCGAATTTTTTGAAAAGAATCAGCAATACCTCGAAGCGCAGCGGATCAAACAACGGACCGAATATGACATCGAGATGATGCAGGAGATGGGCTTCTGTCAGGGCATTGAGAACTACTCGCGGCACCTCACCGGTCGCCCACCCGGAACCAAACCAGGCACCCTGATCGACTTTTTCCCGGATGAATTCTTCACCGTGATCGATGAATCCCACGTCAGCATCCCCCAGATCGGCGGGATGTATGAGGGCGACCGCTCGCGCAAAACAACCCTCGTTGACTTCGGGTTTCGTCTCCCCAGCGCCCTCGACAACCGCCCCCTCAAATTCGACGAGTACATGGCCGCGACCGATCAACGGCTTTATGTCAGCGCGACCCCGGCGAAATTTGAGATTCAAAATTCAACCGCAGGCAAGAAGGGCTACATCCCCCACCAGCGGAAAAAAATCGGCGAAGAGGAGCTTTCTCCGGTCCGACTTCCCCGCATCTCCGGAAGTCGTCAGCCCATCGAGACCTTCGATGTTGAAACCAAAGGCAAAGACCTCATTGTCGAGCAGATCATTCGCCCGACCGGACTCCTCGATCCCATCATCACACTGCGGCCACTCAAAGGGCAGATCGATGAAACGATCGAATTCTGCCGGCAGCGGATTGAGAAAAATGAGCGCATCCTCGTGACGACGCTCACGAAACGCACCGCTGAGGATCTCACCGATTACCTTCGCAATGTAGGACTCGCCGTCCGCTACATTCACTCCGACGTCGATGCGATCGAGCGGGTCGAGATTTTACGAAGTCTCCGCGCCGCCGAGTTCGACATCCTCGTCGGGATCAACCTCCTCCGGGAAGGTCTCGATCTCCCCGAAGTGAGCCTCGTGTGTATTCTCGACGCCGATAAAGAGGGCTTTCTCCGGAGCGAAACCAGTCTCATTCAGACGGTCGGACGAGCGGCGCGTCACGTGAACGGTGAAGCCGTGCTCTTTGCGGATGTCGTCACAGATTCAATTCAAAAATTGCTCAACATCACTGAATATCGCCGTCGCGTTCAGCATGAACACAACGAGAAGCACGGGATCATTCCCCACACCGTGACGCGGAATGATCAGGAGGCGCTGCGCCAGTATGTTCAGGGGAAAGCCGTCGAAAACTCGCTCGTCGCCGAAACCGGCGAAGACATCGATACCCTCTCCGTGATCCGCGAACTCGAAGAGGAAATGCAGGAAGCGGCTGGTAAACTCGAATTCGAACGCGCCGCCCTCATTCGGGACCAGATCAACAAGCTCAAGAAAGACAGCGGTGAACAGCCCATGAAGGTGACGCGGAAGAAAGTGAAGTATTAGCCCGCAGACATCTGCAGCACCTCCCAACCGACCCACATCAGCCCGAGGTCGACGATCATGTGGCTGACCCAGGCACCGAGAAGGCTGTTGTAGCGATACATCATCCAGCTCCAGGCGAAGCCGCCGATACCGACGCAGATTCCGAGAAAAATGGCCCATCCCATCGGGAAAAATTGGCTCACGATAATGAGATGGTGTGAAGCGAATCCAACCGCCGCGAGGAGGTGCGCTTTCGGAACCAACATCAGTTTCGACGCCTGTCCGAAGACGAACCAACGCCAGTAAAACTCCTCCAGCGCCGAGTGCACGAAGGAGAGGAAAAGCGCGAAAAGCAGAAAGTTTTCTGCTACCCCAAGATCACGGATCCGGCCCGCCATCCGCACGGAATTTTCTTCGAGGACGGTTCCCATCGGAGTCACTTTGAGGAGAAAGAACAGCAATCCGACAACGAAAACGCCGAAGAGAACTCCGGGGAGAATGGACGCGGCATGGCGCTTCTCCCGGCTCCGATCAATCATCTTTTCCCGCAGGACAACGAGCACGGCAAAGAATGGCCAGAGCAGGAGGAAAACTTTCACCCCTGAGTAAAAAGAGTTTCCGAACGCGGTTCCCGGGAAGAGAACGAAATAGAAAAACGAAGCAATGAAGGGGACCACGAGTGCAGGCAGAAGCACGGCAAGGCGACGGGAACGACGGGGCTGATCAAGAGGATTTGCAATCACGGGATCAATCTGCCGCCCCCGGTCGGGCTCTCAAATCGTTATTTCCGATCTTGTGATCGACTGAAACGATGGCAATATTCGTGTTCGCCGGTTATACTTAACTTTTCTTAATAAATCCCAGTAGATTCTTCTTATGGCTATCGTCGCAACCAACCTCAAACGCGGTCAGTGCATCAACTACAAAGGCGAGCTCGGTATCGTCCTCGGACTTGAACATCGGACTCCGGGCAAAGGCAATGCTCTCATCATGGCAACAATTCGTTCCTTCAATTCCGGAAAAACGAAGGACATCCGCTTTGCTTCGAGTGACAAAGTGGAAATCGTTCAGTCGGACCGCCAGAAGCTGGAGTTCAGCTACCATGATCAGACCGGGTATCACTTCATGGACACCTCGACTTACGACACGATCACTTTTCAGGAGGAGTTCATCGCCGAAAGCAAAGACCTTCTCATCGACGCGCTCGAAATCGAAGTGCTCTTCGTCGATGGAAAGCCGGTCTCGATCGAGCTTCCTTCAAACATCGAACTGGAAGTGACGGAATCGGCTCCCGGCGTCAAAGGCGACACCGCGACCGCCGCCACGAAAGAGGCCGTCGTCGAGACCGGACTACGCGTTCAGGTTCCGCTTTTCATTGGCCCTGGTGACAAGATCAAAGTCAGCAGCGAAGATAAAAAATACGTCGGTCGGGCCTGATTTTCAGTCTCCTACCGCGCCGAACCGGTCATCCCGTGCCTCGCAAGAAACCGCCGAATCAACGCACCCGGAAGCGGAAACCCGCTCCGAGGCATGGCTTGGCGGCCTTTCTTCCCGATGCGGCGGCCTCAGCTTTCAGTCCACCGCCCGAGAGTGTGGTGAAATCTTTCAAGCTGGTCTTCGGCATTTTTCTACTTCCCTTCTGCTGGGTCATTCTCGAAACCTTTCTCGTTCTTCTCCACGTCGACACGCTCGCCGGTGACTACTGGCGCTCACCTGAGTTCGTCGCCTTCGGAGTCGGCAGTATTCTCTGGCTTGCCCTCTTTTTCTGCTGTCGCTGCCGACCCATGATGTGGCTCTATGTGGCCGGTCATGAACTCACTCATGCTCTCTTCGTTCTGATCTGCCGGGGCAAAGTGAGTAAGGTCCACATCTCTTCTGAGGGAGGACACATCCTCACGAACCGGAACAATTTCCTGATCTCGCTTTCCCCGTATTTTTTCCCCTTCTACTCGGTCATCACGATCATTATCTGGGCGCTGGCAGGCTGGGTCGTCGGGGAAGCAGAGCCGGTGAATCCAATTTGGCTTTACGGAACGATCGGTTTCACCTGGATGTTCCACCTCAGTTTTACCGTCTGGATGTCGATTCGCGAACAGCCCGACCTTGAGCAAAACGGTCGCGTTTTTTCGTTCTCGATTATTTTCCTCGCCAACATGCTCTTGATTTGTGGTTTGCTCATCATTGCCTCGCCCACCGCGACCTTTGCCGGGTTCGGGCTTTCTTTTTGGGAAAATGCGAGAAGCCTCTTCGACCGGTTTTCCGAGTCAGCCATCGAAGTAATCCGAGCGCTTCCGGGGTAGCAGCCGAGGCAACCTATTCTGCCGGGGCTACCCCTTCATCCACCGCAACAAAATCCAGCAGCAACTCATGCGCTTCCTGATAGCGCAGCGAATCGGCGAGCGCATCAAGGAGGTGACGCTTTGCGGTCAGCTTGTCTTCGTCTTTTAGCAGTCCCGCTAAACGGAACCGTATCTCCGAAGGATTTGCCGGATTCAAAAGCAGTGCTTTCTCAAACGAGCCCACCGCCGCCCCTGTCTCCGACCGCGCGGCATGGGCACATCCACGACAATAATGAAGACGCTGATTGAATGGATTGATCGCTTTCGCCTTCGAGGCATTGGCAATCACCTCGCTCCAGCTCTCCGCTTCAAATTCCACTTCGAGAAGCCGGTTGTAAGCCGCGAGGGCTTCATCAGACTGCGCGGCGAGACGGGTTAGCGTTTCCGCTTCCCCCTCAAGATCACCGCTCTCCCTCAAGGCCCGCGCTTTCATCGCGTAGCCATTACCGAACCCGACAAAATCCGGCAGGAGCCCGATCAATGCCTCGGCTGAATCTGCGGCGACGCCCCAGTTTTCTTCATCGAGGAGTTTTCCGGTCAAAGTTTGGAGAGCCCAGAAGTTCGACGGATTTTTCTCCAAATAGGAAAGCAGCGACAAAGTCACGAGCGGGTTCACTTCGTCCTCTTCCGGCTCCCGCCAATCCACGTCGGGTCCGTAATTCTGAGCCCGCGTCAGCGTTGCGAGCGCAAAATCTTTTTCGAGGCGGTCAATGGGAAGTGTGTGCTTCGCGATCGTATCGTTGATGAGAACGCCCTCCGCGAGATCGGTCAAGATCGCCCGCAGCGCGTCGAGGCCATAGCGCTCAACGATGAACTCCACGACCAGCATCGACTGGTAGTAGGCGAACATCACCGCCTCGCCATCCTTCGCATTGAAGAAGGCCTGGCTCATCTCACGGATCGGAGTAAGCGCCTCCTCTTCGAGGATCATTTTGCGGTAACGCGGAGTCATGCGCTGCCCCCAGTTGGGCTGACGCTGAATTTCTTCGTAAACTGAAATCCCCTCGCTGAGCCAGCGCGGCATCTTGTTGTTCGTCGCCGTGAGGGTAATGACGTGGCAGTACTCATGCCAGAGCGTCGCCTCCCAGTTGCTCTTTCCGGCGGTCGTGCTCCCTGGGCTGTTCATCGTCACGACGGAGCCAAAGCAGACCCCGAGCAGTCCTTCCCCGCCGAGCGAGCCAAAGGTCCGGATCGCGAAGTCCTGCTGCTTCGGGTAAAACTCAATCAAGGTGCGATCCTCAATCTCGATCCCGTATTTTTCACCGAGAACCTGCTTCGCTTCGGTGAGCAATTCCAGGACCCTGTCTCCGTAGATCTCCGCCTCATTCGGTGGCATGCGGATAATGAAATCGTCGCTCTTGATGGACGCGAAACTCGCCATCTCCTGCTCGAGAATCGCCAGGTTGTAGGCGAGAACATTGTATTCATCCGCCTTGCCCACCTCCTCAGCGAGTGGCCACGCTTCCTCGACCCGGCCGAGGCGCAGATAGTCGAGCGCCAACTGCAACTTCGCAGGCAGAAACCCGGGATCCATCGCGAGGGCACGCAACTGGCTCTCCGCGCCTTCTGTGTATCGATATTTGTCGGAAAGAACCCTCCCGATGAGATGATCCACCTCCGGGTTGTTTGCCCAGACCGAGAGCGCTTTTTCCCGCTCCAATTCAAAAGCGACATGATCATTCCATTCCAGCTCCACGAGAACCGCGCGATAAGCCGCCGCAAGAGGGTGCCTCGGGTTCACCGACTCGACTTTTTCGAGAGTCTCTTTCGCGACATCGTATCGCTCCCGTTTGATCGACGACTCTGTCAGCATCAGAAGCGCCCCGAAATGAAAAGGGGCTTCCTCGATGACTTTCTCAAGGTAGGTCCCCGCGACCGGCCGATCAGTTGGCATAAAGGCCTCAGCCAGGCCGAAGAGCACATCCGGGTGAGTCGGCGCCAATTTGAAGGCCCCCTGAAACTCCTTCGCCGCCTGACCCAGGTCATCTTTCATCAAGGCCAGATCACCGGCGGCGAGGTAAGCCTCAACGAGGCCTTCGGGAACGTTCTGACCCTTCGCCTTGAAGGTCTTGGCCATGCCATAGAATTTCTCCAGCACCTCGGCCGGATCGGCGCCAAGAACGAGTGCCGCCTGCCCCAGATAAACGTATTCCAGCGCCGTTCGATCTTTCTCAGGAATCGCGCCTGCTGCAAGATTGATGGCGTTGTAAATTTTTTCGGCTTCTTCCCAAAGCCCCATCGACTCAAACATCCCGTGAGCGCTCAGGAGGGCGCCGAGTTTATCAGAGAAAAGATCGGTCGTCTCCAGAGCTTCTTCGACCGCTTCCTCATAGCGACCGACATTGGCCAATGACTCGAATCGCAAAGTGCGCCACTCCCACGACGGCTGACCACGGCGAAGCGCATAGTCGCAGATTTGGATCACGATGTCGTAACGCCCCCGCTGAAAAATCTCACGCGCCCCCGGGAGGTTATCCTCGTCGAAGTAGCGCTTGTAGTCGGCCTGAGCTTTCGCTTCGTAAGGCGCTGCGATGAAACCGATGAGCAAACTCACCAAGGCCACAAGCCAAACAACCCGATTTCCAATTTTCCGCGATGAAGCCTTCATTCGAGGAATGAAGCGGAGAAACCGAATTTGGTAAAGCACGGGAAAACGGTGATTTTGAGACATCTTCAATTTTTTCTTAGAATATTCCCCTCCGGAAATTCCTCTCACCTTGCATTCCCTCCCGCCTCAGGCTTTGATGCAGGACACGAGACGCTTTGACTGAAAACGAACCAGACCCTTCCCCGGAAAAGGAGACCGACACGACGGCATCGCCCGAGGTTACCGTGACGGAGCCTGCTGATATCGAAATACCGGCAGACTCCGCCGAATTCGAAGGAGAAGGCGGAATCATGCCCGAGGGCGATGGCAGCCAATACAAGGTCGCCCTCGAGATCTTTGAAGGCCCCATGGACCTCCTGCTCTATCTCATCAAGCGCGATGAGATCGACGTCTACGACATCCAGATCGAGCGGATCACGAAGCAATACATGGAGTATCTCGATACCTTCAAGTTGCTCAACATCGGCGTTGCGGGTGAGTTTCTCGTCATGGCCGCGAACCTCTGCTACATCAAAAGCCGCCTCATGCTTCCCAAGCATGTCCAGCCGCCGGATGAAGAAGCGGAGGAGGACGATCCGCGCTGGGACCTCATCCGGCAGCTCATCGAATACAAAAAATTCAAAGAAGCCGCTCATTTCCTTGGGGAAAAGGAATCCAAACAGCAGGATCACTTTGTCCGCAAACCCGACAAAATTGTGGCTCCAAAAGACCAGGAGCGTCCTCTCTCCGGCGACGTCAGCGTCTTTGACCTGATCAAGGCCTTCCAGAATATCCTTGATAAGTTCCAGGACGACGGTCTCGGCGAAATTGTGGATGACCACTACACCGTCAGCGACAAAATCGACCTGCTCCTCTCCAAGGTGGAACCCGGCGGGTCGATCGCCTTTTCGAGCCTCTTCGCTGATGCGACGAGTAAACATGAAATGATCGTGACCTTTCTCGCCGTCCTCGAGTTGATGAAGCTGAACTACTTTCAAGTCCGCCAGGAAGTCGTTCTCGGCGACATCGAGCTGAGGAGAAACCAGTTTTAAGTTTCGAGAATCCTCTTTTAATTCGACAAATTCGCGGCAGCTTAAACGCTTGCTCACTCGCCATTTCGATGGATCTCCTCCACATCATTGAGGCACTCATTTTTGCCGCCCCCGAACCCGTCACCTCGGCTGAAATTGCCAAAGCGGTGAAGCGGGGTGCCGCCTTGCACGATTTCCCTGAAGCCGTGGACTGGGAAAACATCACCGAGGCAAAAGTGGCTACCGCCGTGGCCGAACTCGGTGAGGTTCTCGCCGCGAGCGCACGTCCCGTGGAACTCCAGGAAGGCGTCAGCGGCTGGCGCTTCGTGACCCGAAGTGAATACGCCGATTGGATTCGCGCACTTCTCCCGGAGATGAGGCCCGAAAAGCTCAGCCCGGCAGCACTGGAAACCCTCGCCCTCGTCGCCTACCGTCAGCCCATCACCAAGGCGGACATCGAAGCGGTGCGCGGAGTCTCCGTCGATGGCCAACTTCAAAAGCTCATCGATCGCGGTCTCGTTCATATTGGCGGTCGCGCCGATCTTCCCGGTCGTCCTATGCTCTACGAAACGACCGCAGAGTTCATGGAACACTTCGGCGTTAAAGATCTCGACGACCTTCCGAATTCCGGGGAACTCCGCACCGTGAAACTCCCCACCGCCGAGGCAGAGGAAGAGACCGGGGATACCCCCGGGGAGGAAGCCGCGCCCCCCGAAGAAGAGCCGGAAGCAGGGACGTCAGAAGAATCCCCTGACGAAGAACCTGCCAAAACCGAAGCCGTCACTTCCGATGAAGAGGGCGACGACGATGATGCCAATGTTGATTTCAGCAATATCGCCGATGAAATTCGCGAATCGAAAGCCGACCACTCATGAGCCTCGAAGAAAATCGGATTAAAATTGATGCCATCGATACGGAGATCATTCGTCTCCTCAACGAGCGGGCCGACGTCGTTCACGAGATCGGCGTCATCAAAAAAGCGAACGGCCTCGAAATTTACGCCCCCGAGCGCGAGGAAAAACTCCTCCGCAGTCTCGTCGCCAAAGGCGAAGGCGGGCGCATGCCGGAAAAATCAATCCGCGCGATCTACCGCGAGATCATGTCCGCCGCCCTCGCCCTTGAGGAAGACCTCAAGATCGCCTACCTCGGACCCGCCGGGACCTGGACGCATCAGGCCGCGATTGGTAAATTCGGTCACAGCGTGAAATTCCTGCCTCAGGCAAGTTTCGGAGACGTCTTTGAGCAGGTCGAACGCGGCATCGCCGACTACGGCGTCGTCCCCATCGAAAACTCGACCGAAGGTGCCGTGACCCACACCCTCGACCTCTTCGCCGACTCCCCGCTCAAAATCTATGGCCAGGTCATGATGACGATTGAGAACAATCTCATGGCGAATTGCCCGAGGGAGGAGATCACCCAGATCTACAGTCACCCGCAAATCATCGCCCAGTGCCGCCGATGGCTCGGGAAAAACTTCCCAACGATTCAGCCGGTTGAGAAATCCAGCTCCGCCGCCGCCGCCGAAGTTGCCGCGAAAGAAGCCGGTGCCGCCGTCCTCGGAGGCCTCCTCATTGCCGAGCAATATGGCCTCAAGGTCCTCGAGCGATCCATCCAGGACATCGCGAACAACACGACCCGATTTCTCGTCATCAGTCACAAGACCTGCCCCCCGACCGGCGACGATCGAACCTCGGTCATGTTTTCAGTCCGCGACGAACCGGGATCACTCCACCGCGCCCTTGAGCCTTTCGAAGAACTCTCGATCAACATGTCCAAAATCGAAAGCCGCCCCTCCAAACGACGCGCCTGGGAGTATTTCTTCTTCGTCGATATCGCAGGGCATTGCGAAGATGAAGTGCTTGCCAAGGTCATCCGGCAGTTGGAACAAAATTGCTCCTTTGTGAAGGTGCTCGGAAGCTATCCTGCGTAGTCGATTGCCGCAAAAAAAATCCTTTAGCGAGGGGATTCCTGCCCTCGTGAGCGGCAAGGGGCGCCCAAAAGCTATCGTCGTGAATTTCTGTGGCGAGTCCGCAACCTACGAACGCCGCCCGCTCCTCATATCTTCTTAGTCCGTAGGCATCCAGGGCAGGAAAAAACGGATAGAAAAGTAGTCAAAGCCCTACACTTCCGAGTAAAAACGGAAGTCAGTTTATCAAGATTTCTCAACTGCCCTCTTTCACAATCGGCACCATCTCATGAATCCATCTACAAAACTATTGCCAGTCGCTCTGCTTTATCTGATCTCTGCCGTTCCAGTATTCGGAGAAGTTTTCCCGGACAAACAGGGCTTCGACCAATATGGCGGTTACCTTGCCTGGAAGGGAACCGCAACCGGCCGGTTCCATTTGGAGAAACTTGATGGGCGACACTTCTTGATCACTCCGGAAGGACACGGATTTCTCGCTCAAGGGGTGACTCATACCCGGGGCATCGGAAGGCCTGAAGAATCTCGCTATGACTTTTTGAAAGAATCTCTCGCGGGAGACTGGGATAGGGCCAATGCCGATCTTCTTATAAATTTTCGCCAGTGGGGATATAACAGCCTTGGCTATGACTCCCATGAAACTACCCGAAAACTGCTGCCGCATTTTGCGAGCAGTCAACCGAGCGGCAAGATCAGCTCGTGGATGGGAGAAATGGTCGAATTTCCGGATGTCTTTGGCGAACCCTGGAAGCAAGAGGCTCAAAGAGTCCTTGAGCGGACTGCCAAGACATTCGATCCAGCGAGCCCGAATCTGATCGCTATCTACTGGACAGATATGCCCGCGTGGGATCTTCAACGAGCAAAGCGTCAGCATGGCAAAACCTGGATCGATGCGATTCGAGCCCTACCGGAAGAGGCACCCGGTCAACAAAGGTATCAGCAGTTTCTCAAAGAAAACGGTGCCGAAGCCACAGACGAAGCCTTTCTTGTTTTGATCGCGAGGGAAATCTATTCTCACATTGGTCCCATCACGAGGAATCTATTTCCGGACACCCTCGTATTTGGGGAGCGATACGCAGGGGCCGCGCTGCCGTGGCAGGTGATTCAGGAAGCGTTGCCCTATATCGACGTCGTATCGGTTCAGCCGAATGCCAGCCTCTACCCTGCCGAAAAATTCGAGCAACTCTACGAAGCGACCAGCAAGCCGGTCATGATCTGCGATCATCAATCAAGTTTCAACACCTCCGAGCACTCCAATGTCATGTGGAATACCTTGCCGGATCCCGCCAGTGTCGGCAAAGCTCACGCGACTTATATGGATGAGGGATTCGCGACCTCGTTTCTCATCGGGTACCACCGTTGTCAGTATATCGACCGCTTCAAAGGTGGGCAGAACATCCTCAAGCAGGGCATGATCCAGGTTGATGGAACCCCCTACGAAGAACTGGTGAAATCCGTGCAGGAAAACACCTGGGAAGTTCACCAAAGCTTTCTTAATGGCCGCGATGAACCTTAAGTGTCGTCGCTCGGATTCACGGAAACCTGAGCATGAAAGACCCAGCGAAATATGGGATTTAGCTAGCAGTGAGCAGCATTCCAAGCAGGGAATTGAATAGTTTCCGATAAAGACGGCGGATAGCTATCTGTTGAAGTCCCTCGCCGGAACGGCCAATAACAAAGATTGACACTTTTTGTTATTCAATTGATATTTTGTCATGAACATCTCTCTCACCCCGGAGCTGGAGAATGAAGTCCGTCGCAAGGTTGAGTCAGGACTTTATAACAACGCCAGTGAAGTCATTCGGGAAGCGCTACGACATTCCCTTCGCGAGGAGCAGGAAAATACCTGGCTCCAGAGGGAAGCCGCCATCGGATTCGCGCAATTGGAAGCTGGAGAAACGACCGCGGTCAATTCTCGTGAAGAATTTCTCAAACTGGCTCGTGGTGAGTCATGAGGCTTCCAATCACGAGCGCCGCGCAGGCCGATCTTCGGGAAATTCGAGATTACACGCTCCACCGATGGGGGCCTGAACAAGAGGAGCGCTACCTCTTTGATTTATGGGATCGCTTCGAGTCAATTCAGTCGGATCCGTCCGTTTATCGATCCCGCGAAGACCTGTTTCCAGGCTGCCAGATAGCGACTCAGGCCAAGCATGTCGTGCTTTTCCGAACCGGAGATGACGTCTTGGAAATTGTTCGAATCCTGCATGCCGCGATGGATTTCAAGCGACACATCGAGTAGCAAAGATCAGATCACCCAATCCGCGCCGCCGACATCTTCGGGTTTCGCGACGAGCTCACTCAGCGTGATTTTACGACAGGCTTCGAGCATGGCCTGGTTTACCTGAAGCCATGCGCTGTGGACGGTCGCGGCGGACATGCCGTCGTTTCCGGGACTACTTTCAATTAATTGCTCCCCCTCCATCGCCGCAGCGATGTCTGCGAGCGTAATCTCGTCCGGATGACGAGCGAGAAGGTAGCCTCCATTTTTGCCCCGACGACTGATGACGAGTCCCGCCTGGCGGAGCGTCGTAAGAATCTGCACGGAGTAATTCGGAGAAAGTCCCTCCGCGAGGGCCAAATCCTCAACTTGCCTCACGTGGTCTTTCGAGTAGGTAAGAGCCAATTGCGCCAAAACCTGGCAGGCATACTCTGTTTTTAAGGGAAGACGCATCGTTAAAGGCCGCGAAAAACCGCTTGCGATTGGGCCGATACAATACATTAGTAAACCACGCAACTTTAAAATATTTTTAGAACCTCCCCCCTCTTTTCATGACCACATTGGGAAAATCAGCGAACGAAGGCATCAAAGACGCGAGCCAGTATCTCCGGGGAACGATCCTCGAAGGCCTCGCCAACAGCGCGACGGGATCGCTTTCCAAAGACGATCAGCAGCTCACGAAATTCCACGGCATCTATCAGCAGGACGATCGCGACATTCGCAAAGAGCGCCGCGCGAAAAAGCTCGAACCGGCCTTTTCCTTCATGATCCGTGTCCGCGTCCCCGGTGGAGTCAGCTCTCCTGAGCAATGGCTCGAAATGGACCGCATCGCGCAGGAGCATGCGAATGGAGCGATCAAGCTCACGACGCGCCAGGCCTTCCAGTTCCACGGGGTCATTAAGAGCAATCTCAAAAAGTCGATCGCCGAGATCAACGAAGCGCTTTTCGACACCCTCGCTGCCTGTGGTGATGTGAACCGTAACGTGATGTGCAACCCGAACCCGATGCAGTCGAAGGTCCACGGCGACATCCTCGAGCTCGCGACGGAAATCTCGGATCACCTCAGCCCGCGCACGAGCGCCTACCACGAAATCTGGATCGATGACGGGACGGGCGAGAAAGTGAAAGTCACCTACGACCCGCCCAAGATCGACGACATCGCCGATCCGGAAGAGCCGATCTACGGCAAGCACTACCTCCCGCGTAAATTCAAAACGGTCATCGCAGTGCCTCCTAGCAACGATGTCGATATCTACGCGCACTGCCTTGGCTACATCGCGATTCTCGAAGGCGATGACAAAATCGTCGGCTACAACGTCACCGTCGGTGGCGGCATGGGGATGACCCACGGCAATGAGGACACCTTCCCGCGTCTCGCTGACGTCATGGGATTCTGCACTCCTGAGCAGGCCGTGACCGTCGGAGAAGCCGTCGTCCGCGTGCAACGCGATTTCGGCAATCGCGACGTCCGCACCAACGCCCGTCTCAAATACACGGTCGAGCGCATGGGCGTCGATGCCTTCCGCGACGAAGTCGAAAAGCTCTGCGGCTTCAAACTCGAAAAGCCACGCAACTTTAAGTTCGAAGACAACGGCGACCGCTACGGCTGGATCGAAGACCACCTCGGCAACCACCACTACACGATGTTCGTCGAGAATGGTCGCGTCCGTGACACCGATGAATACCCGATGCTGACCGGACTCCGCGAAATCGCAAAGGTTCACAAGGGGGACTTCCGCCTCACCGCGAACCAGAACCTCATCATTTCAAATATTTCGGCGAAGAAGAAAGCGGAGATCGAAAGACTCCTCACCGAATACAAAATGATCGATTCTCACGAGCGGTCCGCGCTGCGTTTGAATTCGATGGCCTGTGTTTCTCTGCCGACCTGCGGCCTCGCCCTTGCCGAGTCACAACGCTATCTCCCCGATCTCGTTTCTGAGCTTGATGAAGTGCTCGACGACGCCGGTCTGCGCCACGATGCGATCACGATCCGGATGACCGGTTGCCCGAACGGCTGCGCCCGCCCTTACATTGCCGAAATCGGCTTCGTTGGTCGTGCTCCCGGGAAGTATAACCTTTACCTCGGTGGGGGTTTTGCCGGGCAGCGCCTCAGCAAACTCTACGCACCCTCCGTTAAAAGCACCGACGTGAAGAAAGTCCTCACGCCAATCATCAAAGACTACGCCAAAAACCGCGAGGACGGAGAGCGCTTCGGCGACTTTACGATCCGCGCCGGTTACGTCAAGGCGACTGAGCACGGCCACGACTTCCACAAAGATCTTGCCGAGCCTGAACTCGCCCTCTGATTTTTCCTTTCATCAATTTTCCCCGCTTCGATTTTCTGACATGAGTTTTCCGAACCTCACTCCTTTGCAGCCGGACCAGCAGCAACTGGCCCAACAACTCGGCTCCGGCATTAATCCGGACCAGGCAACCTGGCTCTCCGGCTTCTTCGCCGGGATTGGCTTCGCCGGCAATAGCGGTGCGATCGCGCCTGCGGCCAGTGTTGCCGCTTCCGTCGAGAAGCAGACCATGACCGTTCTTTACGGCTCCGAATCCGGCAATGCCGAGAAGGCAGCCGGCGACATGAAGAAGGCGGCTGAGAAGGCGAACTTTAATGCAAAAGTCGTGAATATGGGCGATGCGAAAGCCGCAGACCTCGCGAAGTCAGACAACCTTCTCGTGATCGTGAGCACGTGGGGTGAAGGCGATCCACCGGACGGGGCGACTGGTTACTACGAGGCGTTCATGAGCGACAAAATGCCGCAGCTTCCCAATTTAAAATACTCAGTCTGTGCGCTTGGCGACACGAGCTACGAGCATTTCTGTAAGATCGGAAAAGACTTCGACGAACGCCTTTCCGCTCTCGGCGGCGAGCGCGTCTATGATCGCGCCGACTGCGACGTCGACTACGAAGAGACGTTTAAGAGCTGGCTCTCGGGTGCACTTGGCGCTTTTCCGAAAGCCAAGGCGGTTGCCGCCGTCGCCGCCACCTCCATCGCCCCGGCGGCTTTAGTCTACGACAAAAAGAATCCCTACGAAGCCGAGATCCTCGAGCAAATCGTGCTCAACGGAACCGGCTCGGACAAAGAGACGCTCCATGTCGAAATCTCGCTTGAGGGCTCCGGCCTCACCTATGAGTCCGGTGACTCCCTCGGTGTCTACCCCGAAAACCGTTCCAGCGAGATCGAAGCAATCCTCGCCGCGACGGGACTGACCGCGAACACGAAGCTCGGCGAGAAGACCCTCGCTGACGCCTTCCGTTTCGACTTCGACATCACGACGCTGAGTCCGGCCATCGCGATGAAATACAACGAGATCGTCAGCAATGCGGACCTCCAGAAGCTCCTCGATGAAAAAGATCGCACCACGTTTAAAGAGTGGATCTGGGGACGTCATTTGGTGGACTTGTTAGAGACCTACCCGCACACAGGCTGGACTGCGGAGACCTTTACCGGGATTCTCCGAAAGCTGAATCCGAGACTTTACTCGATCGCATCAAGCTTGAAGAAGCATCCCCATGAAGTGCATCTCACGGTCGCGGCGGTCCGCTATGAGACCCATGACCGCGAGCGGATCGGCGTTTGCTCTTGCTACCTCGCCGACGATGTCGCGGTGGGCGACAAGGTTCGGGTCTTCTTTCATTCCAACAAAAATTTCCGCCTCCCCGAGAACAACGAAACGCCCGTGATCATGGTCGGTCCGGGCACAGGAATAGCGCCCTTCCGCGCTTTTGTCGAAGAGCGGGCCGCCGATGAGGCGACCGGTAAAAACTGGCTCTTCTTCGGCGACCAGCATTTCTCCTACGATTTTCTGTATCAGTTAGAGTGGCTTGACTATCTGGAAGAGGGCAGCCTCACCGAGCTGACGACCGCTTTCTCCCGTGACCAGAAGGACAAGATCTACGTCCAGCATCGTCTCGCCGAACGCGGCGCTGAAATTTGGAAATGGCTTGAGGAAGGCGCATACTTTTACGTTTGCGGCGACGCCTCGAAGATGGCGAAAGATGTCCATCAGGCTTTGATCGATATCGCGGTCAAGCACGGAGGGAAGTCGGCGGAAGAGGCGAAGGCGTATGTGGAAGCGCTGCGAAAAGAGAAGCGCTATCAGCGCGACGTTTATTGATTCCAACTCTTACTCTTCTTCCTAATCTTCTTCTTACTCCCCACGCAACGCTGGAGAGTAAGAAGAAGATGAAGAGTAGGAAGAAGAGGCCGAAACCGGATGGTTTTGCACCTCCGCACACGGGATCAGGATCAAGAGTAGGAGCAAGATCAAGGCGGACTCAACCCTGTTGAGTCACAGACCTGACCCTCTTCAATCCCGCTCAAACAACTCTCCAAACGGCGCGTAATTGTGATGGGGAACTGCTTTTTGATTCCAGCTTTTCACTTCCCCGTCATAACGCTTTCGCATCCGCTCAAGCTCTGACGAATGCTCCGGATTGTTCAGTTCGTTCCGCAACTCCAACGCATCTTCGCGGATGAAGAACAACTCTTCAGTCGCTTCAAATGAACCTTCTTCATACGGCCAGTAGACGTATTTCCAGTCGGCGGTAACGACTCCGAGACTGTGGACCTCTTTCGGACCCCAGACATTGATGAGCGGCAATTGCTCGTGAATCGAAGCAGTCGGGTTGTCGTAGAGCGGAAGAAGGGATTTCCCGTCGATCCCCTTCGCGACTTCGAGTCCGGCCAACTCTAACAACGTCGGATAAAAATCAACGTTCCCGGTGAGGGCTTCGCTTCGCAGCCCCTTTCCTGAATTTTCGTGTCCGGGAAGGTAAACGATCATGGGAGCACGAGCCGACTCTTCGTAAGGGAGCACCTTCGAGCCGTAGCCATGTGACCCGCAAAGGAACCCGTTATCAGAGGTGAAAATGATGACGGTCTCCCCTTCCACCCCGGCCTCGGAAATCGCTTCACGGATCATGCCGATAGCAACATCAACGGCGTAAATCTGTTGGTGATAGGTCGCCATGACTTTGTCGTATTTGTCGGCGTAGCCCCATTCTTCAAAGCGGACAAACTGTCTACCCTGGCGACTTTGGAGGGAGAAATGCTCTCCGTTTTCCCGACCGTAGTTGGCGGGCTTTTTGAAGGCCTTGCCTTCATAGATGTGATCAAACCGAGGGTCCGGAGTCGCGGGCTTGTGCGGGGCTTTGAAGCTAATTGAAAGGCAGAATGGCACTTCATCCTCCGCTGCCGCCTGGATGAAATCCCGTCCGAAGGCTCCGTAGGACAGGGTCGAATGCGGATACTCCGCCGCGTATTTCGCCATGCTTTTGTTCTTTTTCGTTTCGTAATGCGTCTGGCCGGGGCCGGCTCCCCACCAGTCAAAGTCATTCTCGGGGAGCGATCCTTCCCCCTCGGGGTCATCCGCGATATCTATCCCGATTTTTCCAGCGATCGCGGTGCGGTATCCGGCTTCGCGCAACATGATCGGATAGCTCTTCTCCCACTTCTTTCGCAGAAGATGGCCATGTTCGAAGTTGCAACCGTTCCGGTACTCGAAGAGCCCGGTGAAGATATTCGCCCGACTCGCCATGCAGATCGCGGTGGTGTTGTAATGCTTGTCGAAGATCATCCCGTCAGCGGCGAGCTGATCAATATTTGGCGTTTGCACATCTTCGTTCCCGTAGCAGCCGAGCGAGTAAGTCGTCTGATCGTCGGTGAGGAGAAAGACGATATTCGGGCGGGCCTCGGCGGACGCTACGCTCATGGCGAAGGTGCCGGCGGCGAAGAAAATTGAGAGGGTGATTCTTGTCATGAAAACGTAGGGCTTTTATATCAAAGGTTCGGCTCGCAGGCAATCATGGGAATGTGGCTCATTGCGGCACGCTAAAAACTGTTATATTCTGGCAATCTCAACATGGGACACTCTCACGCTATTCCTGATCTAGACTCTCTTCTCGTCCAGTGCTCTCACGCCGGTCTCCGGAAGACAAGTGCACTCAGGGCATGTCTCGAGGTCTTTCTGAAAGCAGGCCAGCCGCTCACGCTTCAGGAAATCGGAACGAGTCCTTTCCTCGGGATCTCATGCGATCCGGCGACGATTTATCGACTGGTCACTCGGCTCGAAGAAAAACGAATCGTTCGGCGGATCGGCTTTCACAGTCGTGCCGCACACTACTGTCTTCGTGAAAGCAGCCATCAGGATTATCTGATCTGTCGAGACTGCGGTTCGGTGGAAGTGTTGAACATCACCTGCCCCGTTGAGCATCTCGAACAGGAGATCGCGAAAACGAGCGGTTATTCTGATCTGGAGCACGAACTGGAGTTTTTCGGGCGCTGCGCCGGCTGTCAGAGCTGATGAAGAGGGCTTATCGCCCTTAGGATTTCGCAGGGCTGAGAATACTTTTCCGGTTTCGGCATTAAACTGGAGTTTATGGTTGTTACACTTTGCAGCTTTGATATACTTCGCAACTGAGTCTCTCAGACTTGCGAAATACGATCAAACCGCTCATGAAATTTTCCGCAAACCGCCTCGTTTTAATCGTCGGAGCTTTTATCCTCGCTCTCATGGCCGTCGACGGTCTCATTCAGTTGAACAAAGCGGGCATGGCCGAATTTGGCTACGGGGAGAGCGCCTGGGTCACTGCCGACAGTGCTGCCGCGATCTTCATGATCGGTTTGGTTGTCGGAATGGTTCTCGGGATCGGTATTTTCTTTTTCCATCTTGTCCTTCGTGAGAAGAAGTTTGCCGAAGAGCCTGATGATCTCGATTTACTCCTCGAAGAGATCGAGCGCGAAGAGGCCGAGGAAAACGCGTTTTTCTCAGACGACAAACACACCGAGGAAAAGAGCCAGGCTCTGGATCCCTGGGAGCGCCCTGCCGATTGGTGGATGCGCGATGACGATTGAGTTTCCCCACTGCAATCAGGGGACCCTACCCTCTCGGGTGGAACTTGCGGTGAACGTCGCGCAGGTGTTTCTGGTCCACGTGAGTGTATATCTGGGTGGTCGCGATGTCGGCATGCCCGAGCAATTCCTGAATCACTCTCAGGTCCGCTCCGTTACCGAGCAGATGTGTGGCGAAGGAATGGCGAAGAAGGTGCGGGTAGACATTGGACTCGATCCCCGCAAGCTTGGCCCGCTCTTTCACAATTTGCCAGATGCGGGTCGTCGTTAGCTTCTTTCCCCACTTAGATAGGAAAATTTCACTGCTGGTCTGAGGTCGAACCAGATTAGGCCTCTCGAGTTCGAGGTAATTTTTCAGCGCTTCAAGAGCGGCTGAACCGACGGGAATGATTCGCGTCTTGTTCCCTTTTCCAGTCACGCGGATTGATCGCTCTTCGGGGTAGAAAAGCTCAAGCCTGGAACTGGTGAGCTCAGAAACCCGGAGGCCGCTCGCATATAAAAGCTCGAGAATCGCCCGGTCACGTTTTCCAAGAGGTTTGGAATCATCGACCGACTCGAGCAACTGCCGAACGACGGTTTCGTTTAGCGTTTCAGGAAGGTATCTCGCCAGTTTCGGGGAGTCGACCTGCTCGGCAAGGTCTGCCGGAATATCACCTTTCGCCGCGAGATGACGGAAAAAGATCTTCAGGGCGATGAGATTCACCCGGAGGCTGGAAGCGGCTATCTTGTCGTCGAGCCGACGATGCCCGAGATAGGCAGTGAGGTGATCGAGCGTCACCTCTGCGGGTGAAGTCACCCCGACAGAATTTGCCGCCCACCCCGAAAAGCTTTCCAGCGCCCGCCTCACCGAGAGCTGATAGTTTTCGGAAAGCCCTTTCTCGACGGCGAGAAAGCGAAGGAAGCGATTGATCTCACGCTCCATCGCCGATCCTTAGCGGAACCACCCTTCGGTCACGTAATCAGTGATTTCGAGATGCTTCACGCCGTGACCGAATGCCTTTTGCTCAATCGTGACGATGACCGCGAGCGGCTCATCACTCAGACCAACGACGGCTTCAAACTCATCCGCGAGGGCGCTGCCCTTTTTCACAAAGGCATACTCGGAGTATTCACTGAGATCACCGTATGGAGGGTTTATCTGATAAACAAGGTAGTCATCCAGATCACTGAAGCTGTCACGGTCACTTCCAAAGTAGTCAGAAACCCGCTCGATGACGAGCCGGAAGGTATGAGGACTCGCAATTGCTCCCTTCTGGAACTCCACAAAATGCTGGTCCTGAAACTCTGAGTAGATTTCCCAGTCCACCTTCAGGTTTCCATCTTCCACCCGCACGATCACTGGATACCCTTGATCGAGATCGTTGGTGGAGACGAGGTAGACCCAATAAGGGCCGCCGAGCGAGGTATCCTGCTCCATCTGAAAGAGCTGCAATGAGAACCGCTCGAAAGAGGTCACGCCCCACTTTTTGTAATAATCTTCAATCGCGGGGCGGAGACTTTCCCCCTGGTAGATGTAGGGGATGCGCGACTGCCAGTCCGGAGCCCTGAGGAAGGCATCGAGCAAGTCGTGCGTTTTCCCAAGGGGAGAATCGCTCATTTCACCCGGCCCCGGAGCAGGAAAAGCGGAGGGAGGATTGTAATTCGAAGCGGCGGAAGGAGCGGCACCTGGAATCGCTCCGGCAACCGAGTCGGCGACACCCCCGACAATGTCATTCGCGGATTGGCCAAGGTCGGCGATGGTGGCGTCAAGGCTGTCAAGGGGGCTGGGCTTTGATTCGCCACCGATGATATTCATTTCGTTACCCGACCCGGTGGATTCACCGGAGCCGTTAACGATTTGCTGAACCCGCTCATCAAATGAAAGGGCGGGCGCGTCCACAATTGACGCAGGAGCTTGAGAAGCCGGGGTCTCAATACTTGATGGAGGGGTGTCATCCGCGATCAAAACCGGCCGCGAAGTATCGCCGGGTAGAGTCGTCGTGCTGCGAGCGATCCCTTCTTCATTCTTGTCCGCGCGGTCCTGCGCGACAGGATCAATCACGGCCGGCGCGTCGGTGATCGAAGGGGCAGTGAGATTCGTCGGGGGAATTTCACTGATCCGTGGCGGGGGCGTGATATCGGTCTGGTTCGACGTGATCTGCGGGCTAAGACCACCAGCGGCGTTGATGCCTAACACCACGACAATAGTAGTGATAATCGCAACGGCACCCAGCATCGAATACATGACCACTTTGGTAAGATTCTTTGTTTTCCCCCCTTCAGTGGGAATTTCACCAAACATCTCCTCAAGGCTCGGAGATCCCGATGTCCGTTGATTCTCTGCTGCAGGGGATGAGGCCTCAAACAACGCGTCAAGCTCGTCACCCGGAGGAGTAACGTGCCCGGAGACCGGAGGCTGGATCGAAGACATGTGTTCCTGCTGGCTTTGCGCGGACAGCAGTCTCTCCATTGATCCAGAACCGAGGCTGTCTCGTGCGGGCTCCTCCTCTCCAAATCGGACCATTTCAGCTTCAGCTACCGGCGGGGGCTGATAGGCAGGGGCTTCCGGTGCCAGCAGGGGCTCCTCTGCGGGGATCTCCATCACTTCCCCGACCAGCGGGTCCGGTTCCCCGGGGTAAGCAAATTCGGTCGGTTCGGGCAGAGCCGGGGGCGGGATAAATGCATCCTCAGCTATTTCCAGGGGAGCGACTTCACCTAATTCATCCATCGGAATGCCCGGAGCGCTCATGTCGAGATCCGCGATGTCCGGAATAACCGCCTCGGGAGGAGCGAGATAAGATGGCGCATCGTCATACGCAGGCTCAACCGGAACTGAAATCTCAGGTTCTTGAGGGAGGACCGGCTCGACGGGAGCAATGGTCGGGACGATAAAATCTCCCGGAGACTGCTGGCCGTTCAAGTCACCGGCTTGAGGAAGGTGCAGCTTTGTTGGTGTGCCCGGAGATGTCGAAATCAAGGCATCAAGCGCCGACCTGTCGCTGGTTCCAACACGGTCTGCATCGAGGCGGGGGAGGTCACCAGCGGAGCCGGTGAGTTCACTTTTCACCTCCGGAAGCGTTCCCGGCATTGGGTTGAGATGGATCGGCTGGGTTTTCTCCAAGGGCGCCTGCGGGGCTGGAGTTTCGGCCACGGCTACCTGAGGCGGCGAGGGCGGCGTGAACAGAGTCTCCTCGATAATTGGCTCCGATTCTTCGAATACCGGCGGAGGTAGAATAACAGCAGCAGGCACTGGTGCCGGAGCAGGGGCCGCTGGCACCGGCGCGACAGGGTCAGCTTGTGGCACAGGATTTCTCGGCGGCGCGTCTGCCACGGCGGTCGCAGAGGGCGCCTGCCTCGGAGCCGCATCGGTTTCCTGCTGGGTAGGGCGGCGCTTCGGTCGGGCCGAGGGCTCATCATCCACAATGCAATCGAGATCTGTCGGCGCCGTTATTTTCCGTCCACACTTCGGACAGGGTGCGGAAATACCGGCAAGATGAGTTGGAACTCGCAACTTGGCCTGGCAGTTTGAGCAGGTGAATTTGATCTTCTTCACGATATATCGCCTCTTGGGGTTTGAATACGTCTCCCCTTCTTCCCATCGCTACGCATTCTTTTTAGAAAACGGTTGAGCAATAGTGCCACTTAGGGCGAAATGAAAATTGGGAACAGTTCAGTCGGTTACGACGTCCGAAATCTTACCCGTGATACGCAATTTTGCAAATTTTTGTTCGGAAAGTTTTATAATAAGGGAAGTTTTACTCTCAATGTTGCGAAACATTGCCCGCATTGAGATGAAAATTTTAAAATTTTTAATTTTCGATCGAACAGGGGACAAGGATGGCATCACTCATTCCATGCAGCACCTTTTTGTCGGAAGGACAGATCGTCGCGAGAACTCCGCCAAGGCTGACCTTGCCAGTGTCACCCGAGACAAAGTAGTAGGGGCAAAGCCGGACACGACCTTCCATCATTTCAATCTGACCGGTCGATTCATTCAACCAGGGGTGCCTAACCAATTTTCCGCCGCGAAAACGCTGGAGGACATAGGGCGTTTCCCCAAACGCTCCAAGGGCATCGTCAATGACTTGAGCCCATTCGTCCTGAGGCACATCCTGCCCGATCGTGACGCTGCGACTTCCCCACGCTTTTTCATTGTAGCCACTCAGCTTGATGACAAGCTCACGCTCTGTCTGGGAAAACTGCTTCATTTCCTCGAAAGACTGAATCTCTAATCCCGGAATGACCGCATAATGCGGGACTTCCGCCGGATCCATGACCCAGCTCTGAGGGAACAACTGTTGCAGCTGTCGAAAATTTGAATCGCGAAGTTCGCGCCGCCAGGTTTCCCGAAGCGGTCGTGACCAGAAGAGCGCAGACCAGAGTTTCTCCTCGAGCCACGGCTTAAACGGACTCTTTATCGTGAGATCCCCGGCGGCCGCCTTCTGCCCGGCGGCGAGCCCTCCGGGAACGTTGTCTAAATCAAACAGCTCGAAAAATCGGTAGGCATTCCTTCCTCCGGGTTGATACGACTCGGCAGACTTGACGCTCCAATCTCCAGAGAGCCGCTTGCTGAGCCATTCCATCTCCGGTCGATAATCAGAGGATTCTTCAGAAACCAAAATATCTGCCCCCTCATCTCCATACAGCGAATGGAATCCGTCAATCATCCCATGAGGCCCTCCGAGGATTTTAGTCCCGGCGCTCAATTTCGAGTAGGTCTCTCCCAGCCAGGCTGTCAGTCCAATCCCGCCCGGCACGGAATCGAGCTCGGTGGCGGAGAATCCCTCCTCAGTTAAAATCAAGTCGGGACGAATTACCCCCGGGGTGTTTTCGAGAACCGGTCCCGCCAAACCAAGTTCGATCAAATCGCCCGGCTTCCCCTGATCGAGATATCTGGAGATCCATCGGGGCAGCGTCCCTTTCCGGCTCCGCCGATAGATCAAATCACAGGATTGCTGGAAGCGATGCAAGATCGGCCCGAGCTTTTCGAGTTGTTTGACCTCGCTCTTCGTCAGCGCAAAAGGCTCAGGGGAAATGCGCCATGCCTTTTCAGCAAAGAGCCCTCCGGCAGGCAACTCTGCCTGAACCTGCCTCGCCCGCGCCTCAAGTTCCGAGGTCGAGACCGCTGTTGTCGATTCTATCATCCCTGAAGTAGTCGCAGCGCCGCCCGCAACATTTCATCGGGCCTCGTAATTTCTGCAGGAATTTTCTCAATCGCCTTCTGTGCCTCGGCCGGTTTGTAGCCCAATGAGATCAGCGCAAGAAGCGCATCGTTTTTAGCGACTTGTTCCTCGGTCAGATTAGCCCCGGATGATTGAACCTCCCATGCTTCTTTGACCCCGACCTTGTCACCGAGTTCGAGAACAATCCGTTCGGCGGTCTTTTTCCCAAGCCCCTTAATCTTCGCAATCGTCGTGATGTCACCGCTGACCACGGCGTGCTTAAAATCTGAGGAAGCCATACCGCTCAACACTGACATCGCGACTTTCGGCCCGACGCCAGTGACCCGATTAATCAAGAGCCGGAAGAGATCGCGGCCATCCTCGTCAGCGAAGCCGTAGAGAGTCTGCTCCTGCTCGCGGATATGATGGTGGGTCAAGACTTTGGTGGGCTCACCAATCTGGCCGAATCGATCCTCGCCCAGCATCGGAATAGTCACTTCGTAGCCGACGCCTCCGGCATTGATGACGAGCCTCCCCGGCCAACTTTCCACGAGCGTTCCTTGTAAAAATGTAATCATCAGCTTTTAGTTTCAACCCAACCTATTCCATGACGGATGGCAAACAGATTTAAAATACCCACCTTTCTTTTCCTCTGCGTTGCTTTCATTTGCTTCTCCGGCGAAACGACGGCGGAAGAAAAGGCGCGCCGCGTCGGCATCATCTTCGAAGGGAACTTTGAGAGTCCCAATATTTCAAAGAAACCTCAGGGCGGCGAATCCACGCTCATGGTTCCTTTTTACGAATGGGACTATGGGATCCGCTCCTTTTCGACCGAAGAATGGGAAAAACGCGACCTGACCTGGGAACGCGCCCTCGAACTCTCGCGAAGACTCGGCGAGAAAATTCTCGAAGAGATCAAACCCGAATTTATTCGCGATGAGCGCGGCGTGGTGCAGTATGCAATTCTCGCGGCGAAGGAACCCTTTCTCTCCACGACAGCTTTCTCGGAGCAATTCAGGCTGAAATTCGAAGAGTCCCTCGGTAAGAGCCTTTATCTCGTCTTCATAGATCGCTACGTGATCTACATTTTCCCCGCTGTGGGAGGAGCACTGGAAGACTACGGTCCGTCTCTCGTCGATGAATTTCGAACCACGACCCTGCCCGTCAGCCTTGAGGTGTTCTTCCTCAATGACGACGGCCTTCGCGTCATCGGGGAACTCTCCCGAGACGCGCCTCCCGAGTAACTGCGGATTTCACTCCCAGCTTTCGAGAACCTTGCGCTCGGTCACGGGCCACCAATCGCGAATTTCAGTGGCGAGCTCTTTCACCACCTCAGGATTCTCCGCCGCGAGGTTTTTCTCCTCGTGCGGGTCCGCGAGCAGATTGTAAAGCTGAGGACGCTTCTCCGCTCTTGGATGAGATGAGGCATAGCGATTGACAGCGCCATCATAGGTGAGAAGAAGCTTCCACTCGTCTTTGACGGCCCAGCGGTAAAGGAGTGAGTCTTCAGGCTTATTCACATTCGCGATGTCATGAGCAAATCCCTCTCCGAGAACTTCCGTTCGAGGAGTCGGGTCGCCACTTTTCAGAACAGGCATAAGATCAAGACCGGGCATTTCTTCCGGAACCTCAACGCCGGCCGCTGCCAGCATCGTCGGAACAATGTCGATACTCGAGGCGAGCTGATCTCCGCGATCGCCGGGCTCAATCACACCGGGCCACGAATACATGATCGGCTGACGCGTCCCTCCTTCATTGGCGGACTGTTTTGAACGAGGCGCGTATTTGCCGCTGTCGGTGCTCTGAATCCAGCCGTTGTCGCAGACATAAACGAAGAGCGTGTTTTCCGTGAGACCTTTGGCATCGACATAATCGATGAGTTCGCCGCAAGTCTGGTCAAACCACTCACACATGGCGTAGTAGCGGGCGACATACATGTTTTCAACTTTAGCCTGATATTTGTCGAATAAGTCCTTCGGTGGATTGTGAGGAGTGTGCGGAAGGAACGGCGCATACCAGACATAGAAGGGCTTGTCTTCAGCAACCGAGTAATCGATGAAATCGAAAACCGGCTTCATCCCCTCACGTCCAATGACGAGCCCGTCGTCTCCGTGACGACCGTTCTTTTCCGGAAAACCTCTCGTCATTCCGTGAGTGAAACCTCCGCGCTTAAAATTTCCCTCCCACCATTTTCCGGATTGGTGGCTCAAGTATCCCTGCGCACCAAGGAGGCGGGCGATCGTCGGCACCCGATCCACGTTGGCGATGAGAGTTTCGCGAAGCGCATCGTACTCAGGACCGGACTTCTTACCGGCGGTTAGAGTCGGAGACGGATCATTCCCGCTGATCATGTGCTGATGGGTGTAAAGCCCGGTCGCGAGAGTCATTAGCGAGGGCCGACACAAAGCAGTGGGAACGTAGCCACGACGGAAGAGGGCACTTTTTTCAGCGAGGCGATCGAGGTGGGGCGTTTCGATGTGCTCATGCCCCATGAAACCGTAATCGGTCCATGACTGATCGTCCGAAAGGATGAGAACGATATTCGGCTGGTCAGCTGCCTGCAAAAGAGGCGTCAAAGTCAGGCCGAGAGCGAAAGCACAAAGGAGAGCAAGGGGTTTGAAACTCATTAGAAAAGGAACACCCCTTGCCGCCCCGGTGTCAACGGAAGCATCGTCGATCTTGAGACCGTAATAACGGCGAATTGTGTCTCGTGATGACGAGGGTGTGAAGAATCATGCAACCCCGCTATTTCGGAAAGGCTACGGCGCGTCTCTTTGAAAATTAGCCCTTTCCATCAAAGATGATTCTAAAACTAACCTTGCTTAATTATAGTAATTATTGTAATTTTAAATCAATGACACAAGACGAGCACGACTATTCGTCCCCGGTATCAGGATTTAGCGGACCCGTGAACGTCTCACAGTCCCTCCCTCCTGTGCGGCCTGACGTTGTTTTCGCGCAACCTGTCTCCAGCGAGTCTGAAGCCGAAGTCACCATTGCTCAACTTAGCAAAGTGGTCTCGGAGTTCATGGTCAAATACCCTTCCCACACACAGCGTATCCCCTCGATCCGGCCGGGCGAGCATGCCTTGATCGCCTTCGTTCGTCAGATGGCCGCCTCGATGGCCAATAAGCAGGAAGAACTCGAGGCGCTGAACGAAGAGGTCATGGAAGCGGCCCGCGAGAAGGAGCGCTTTCTCGCAAACATGAGCCACGAGGTCCGCACCCCGATGAACGGAATTTTCGGGATGGTAAACCTCCTTCTCGAAATGGAACTCGACCCCGTGCAGCGGGAATATCTCGACACGATTCACGCCTCCAGCGAATCGTTGCTGAACATTCTCGACGACATTCTTGACTACGCGAAGCTCAACGCCAACAAGATGCCGCTCAAACCGAGGACATTCGATCTCAGTAAGCTGATCCGTGACGTTCTGCTCGTGTATAAGCCGACAGCGGACAAAAAAAATATCGAACTCTCCGCGACCATCTGCGAATCCCTCCCCGATGCTTTTGCACTCGATGATCTAAGGTTGAAACAGGTGATTTCCAATCTGGTAAGCAATGCGATCAAATTCACCGACAGCGGCGAAGTCTCCCTCACGGTCCGGGGAATCGAAAAATCGGGGAGAAACCAACTCTTTTTCGAAATCAAAGACACCGGAATCGGAATCACCTCCAAAGCAGGGAAAACCTTGTTCTCACCTTTCCGTCAGCTCGATTCCGAAGATGAAAGACGCTATGACGGTACCGGTCTCGGCCTCGCGATCTCAAAAAACATTGTCGAATTAATGGGTGGCTGCGTCTGGTTTGAAAGCGAAAGCGGTGTCGGTACCACTTTTTTCTTCACGGTGAACTACAAGCTGCCCGAACCGGTTGCTTCCGCAATTCCCGATATCGTCTCGCGGGGCAAGCTGGATACCCCGCAGGCCAATAACGTGAAAGCCGAAGGCAAGCTGCGGGTTCTTCTTGTCGAAGACAATAAGGTGAATCAGAAAGTGGCTTCGCTAACACTCCAACAACTCGGATGCGAGGTCACCATTGCCGGCAACGGAAAAGAAGCGGTCGATCTCGCTGATGGCCCCATCCATTTCAGCCTCATTTGCATGGATGTAAACATGCCAATCATGAACGGTCTCGACTCAACGCAGGCGATTCGACAACTCGATCATCCAAATGCGAAAGCATACATTCTCGCGATGACCGGGATGGCGTTCGAAGAGGACAAGGAAAAATGCCTCGTCGCGGGCATGGACGACGTCGTCACGAAACCGTTTGACCTCAATGACTTGCGCGGTCGAATTGACTCTTTAAAGGCCGCCGGCAGCGAAAATGTTGCCCTCAGTTCGTGATCGTCTCTCAGACCTCTTACGATTTCACCGCAGAAAGCCTCCATCCGGGGGAGTTTTCTCTGGCGTTTTGTGACGATTTCGCGAGGATGGTCGGGCATGGCGCTAGACATCAGAATATTCAGCGGAACCGCCCACCCCGAACTGGCCGACGACATCGTCAGCTATCTGGGGATCCGGAAATCGGACCTCACGGTGACCCAGTTCCCCGACGGCGAGACCTTCGTCAAAATTAACGAAAATATTCGCGGTCGCGATATTTTCATCGTGCAGCCGACGTGCCCTCCCACCAATGAAAATTTGATGGAGTTGCTCATCATGGTCGATGCCGCCCGGCGCGCCAGTGCCGCCCGCATCACTGCCGTGATTCCTTTCTACGGCTACGCGAGGCAGGATCGCAAAGACCAGCCGAGGGTGCCGATCACGGCAAAACTTGTCGCCAATCTCCTCACCGCTGCCGGGGTCAACCGCGTCCTCACAATGGATCTTCATGCCGGGCAGATTCAGGGGTTTTTCGACATCCCTGTTGATCACCTCTACGCCAAGCCCGTTCTTCTCAAATACCTGCGGGACAAGGGCCTCACCGACAACCTCGTCGTCGTCTCCCCGGATGTCGGCGGGATGAAAATGGCTCACTCTTATTCAAAAGCGCTTGAGTGCCCTCTCGCCATCGTCGCCAAAAATCGCGTCAGCGCGACGGAAGTCGAAGCGATCAGCCTGATTGGCGAAGTCGACGGCTGCAACGTCCTCCTCGTCGATGACATTTCGGAAACAGCAGGAACGCTCACCTCAGCGGCCAAGCTTCTCCGGGCCCGCGGAGCGAAGCGTATCTTTGCCGGCGTCTCTCACGCCGTTCTCGGCGAGCAAGGCCGCAAACGAATCGCGGAATCTGAGATCGAGGAACTCATCTCGACGAACAGCACGCCTTACGCGGTCGGGGAAAAAGTCACCGTCGTCAGCGTGGCAGAGCTTTTAGGGGAAGCGATTCGCCGAATTCACGATGAAGAGTCCGTGACATCTCTCTTTGACATTGCGTGAGAGGTAGCTTAAATTTCGCGCCCTCAAACCGGGCTGCCCGATTGAGCGACCAATTTACACCTACCAAACGAGACCATGGCTATCCAGGAAACGCTTCAAGCCGAAAAACGCGACGTTAAAGGCACCACCGCTTCGAAACGACTTCGTCGTTCCGGAATCGTTCCCGCTGTGATCTACGGGTCAAATCAGCGGGAATACATGATTCAGATGAACTCGAAGAATTTCTTCGAAGTCGCGAAAAAGCAGGCCAGCCAGAACTTCATCGTCAATCTTGAGATTGATGGGGCGCAGGAAAAGACCAAGCTCGCGATCGTCCAGGACATTCAGCGTGACCCACTCACCGGACAACTGATTCATGTCGATTTCCGCGCCGTTAATGAGAACGACACGATTCACGCGACGATTCCAATCAAGCTCACCGGCGAACCCGCAGGCGTTAAGGCTGGTGGTCTCCTCGAACAGGTTCTCCGCGAAATTGATGTCTCCTGCCGACCCTCCGATCTCCCCGAATCGATCGAAAGCGATGTCTCCGCTCTTAACATCGGAGATTCGCTCAAGGTCAAAGATCTCGAGCTTCCTGCTGACGTCCTCATCAAGATGGACGGGGAAGTGATCGTCGGTCTCGTCGTTCAGACTCGCGCTGCAGCCTCCGAAGGCGGTGGTGGTGCCGCTGAAGGTGCTGAAGGCGAAGAAGCCGCCGCAGAGGGCGAGGGCGGAGAAGAAGCTTCGGCTGAATAACCCCGTAGGCAGACCTTTTCACTTCACCGATTTTCAAAGGCCCCGGTTTATACCGGGGCTTTTTTTGTGAATGAAGAAGCCACTCGTTTCAGTCGTCATGCCGGTGAAAAATGCGGCGACCACCCTGGATGAATCAATTCGCAGTCTTCAGGCTCAGGATCTTCGCGAAATCGAAATCATCCTCGTCGATCACGCCTCAGTGGATGCGACCGGCGAGATCATTAAAAAAGCGGCCAGCGAGGACTCAAGAATCCGCGCCCTCTCTTGCGACGGAACCTTTGTCGAAGCCGCCAACCTCGCCTGGGAAATGGCCACTGCCGACCTCATTGCCCGGATGGATAGTGACGACGTCGCCCACCCGGAACGGCTCTCCTCGCAGCTCAGGTTTCTCCGTGACCACCCTGAACTGGAAGCCTCCTGCACGCAGGTCAAAATCCGGAAACGAGGAAGTGAGCGCGGTGAAGACATTCCTCCCGACGGTGGATACTCGCGCTACGAATCCTGGGTGAATTCGGCGATCACGCCCGACGAAATTTTCGCGCAGCGTTTTATCGACAGCCCGATTCCGAATCCAACCATGATGATTAAGCGCGAAGTGCTGACATCACTGGGAGGTTATCATGACCCGACCTGGGCGGAAGACTACGATTTCTGGCTGCGATTTCTCGAAGCCGGTTACCGAATCGGAAAAGTTCCGGCGCAACTCCTCGACTGGCACGATTCCGCAAATCGTTCGACACGCACGATCCCCCGCTACGAGCAGGACCAATTTCAAAAAGCCAAAGCCCACTTTTTGTCGAGGGTCGAAGCGATCCAATCATGCGGCGTCATGATCCGGGGTGCCGGCCCCATTGGAAAACGAATCGCGAAACTACTCATCGAAAAGGCGATCGAGGTTCACTACTTTATCGAAGTGAATCCTAAAAAAATCGGAAACCGGATCGCCGGAATTGAGGTCGTCGATTTCCAGGATCTGACATCCCTTCCCTCGCAGCCTGTCCTTCTTGGTGCCGTGGGAAATGAAACAGCGAGAAATCACATTCGCAATCAAGCATTGGGAATCGGGAGGGTCGAAGGGAAAGACTTTTTCTGCGTCGCATAAACTCGCTTCCTCGGTTAATTTCCGGCTCCTATGTCCTCCCAAACCCGTTTTCGCCCCTGCATCGACCTGCACGATGGTCAGGTGAAACAGATCGTGGGCGGGACTCTTGAAGCCTCGGCGGAAGGCCCGAAGACAAACTTTGTCAGCACTCAGTCTCCCGGATGGTTCGCGGAACTCTATGCGAGAGATCAGCTTAAGGGAGGTCATGTCATCAAACTCGGCCCCGGAAACGATGAGGCCGCAGAATCCGCCCTCGCCGCTTATCCCCAAGGTCTTCAGATCGGAGGTGGAATCACCCCTGAAAATGCGGATTCATGGCTAAAAAAGGGAGCGTCCCACGTCATCGCGACCTCGTGCCTCTTCGATTCAGAGGCGAGATTTCAGGCTCATCAGTTGGAACGTCTCGTCTCAGCAGTCGGGAACGATCGGCTCGTTATCGATCTCAGTTGCCGTCGCCGGGGAGACGAATGGGTCGTGGCGATGAACCGCTGGCAGACGCCTACTGACCTCAAAGTCGAGTCCGGAGTTCTCGATGAACTCAGCTCCTCCTGCGCTGAGTTTTTAATCCATGCCGCCGATGTCGAGGGACTTTGCTCCGGCATCGATGAAGACCTCGTTTCTTTCCTCGGCGAATGGGGGAAAATCCCGATCACCTATGCCGGAGGGGCCCGCTCACTCGAGGACCTTCAACTTGTCGATTCGCTCAGCGCCGGAAAAGTCGATCTCACGATCGGCAGCGCACTCGACATTTTCGGTGGAGGAGGCGTAAGTTATGACGACTGCGTCGCCTACAATGGCTCCCCGCGCCGCTAACCCGCTTCTTTTCGCAAACAGAACCCCCGACTCTCAACGCTTACCTCTTCATGAATCCAAAACCTGCCTTCCTTGCATTTTTCGCCACCTGCCTTGCTGCCGCCGTCATCTGGCAGGTTAACTTAATAGGCCAGGACTCCTCTTCGCCTAACTCCCCGATTCCTCTGCCGCAGGAAGACAGTGATATTGCGCCCGATTCCGCCGTAAAATGGGGCGTTTTCGAGAACGGCCTGCGGTATGCAATTCTCCCTAATGAGGACCCGCCAAACCGTGTCAGCATGCGCCTTTTCGTCGACGCCGGTTCGCTCATGGAAGCCGACAATCAGCAGGGCCTCGCCCACTTCCTTGAACACATGGCGTTCAATGGCACCGAGAACTTCCCCGCCGGTGAAATGGTGGAGTATTTCCAGCGCCTCGGGATGGGTTTCGGCAATCACACGAACGCACACACCTCATTCAACGAGACGGTTTACAAACTCGAGCTTCCCAACACCGAGGCAGAGATCATCGACGAGGGAATGAAACTCCTCCGCGACTACGCGGACGGGATGCTTTTTCTCCCCGATGAAATCGAAGATGAGCGTGGCATCATTCTCAGCGAAAAGCGCGACCGGGATTCCGTGGGTTGGCGAACCTTCGTTGAGCAGATCAAATTTGCCTTCCCTGAGATTCGCGTGAGCCGACGCATGCCGATCGGCACCGAAGAAGTGATTTCCAACGCCCCGCGTGAGCGATTCGTCGAATTCTACGAAAGCTGGTACACCCCGAACCGCATGGCCATCATCGTTGTCGGCGACATCGAAGTCGCCGCGATCGAAGAAACCATCTCGAAGTACTTTGGCGAACTGCCCACTCGTGAAAAGCGCCCTGCCCCGCCCATGGGGGAAATCACGAAGCGCAAACTCGCGACCCACTATCACTACGAGAACGAAGCCGGTGAAACATCCGTCTCGATCGAGGCAACGAAGCCACGAATCGATCCACCCGACAACCTGGAACGTCGCGAAGAGGATCTTAAACTCATGCTCGCGAGTCGCATCATGGATCGCCGACTTGAGCGTATCGCAAAAAAGGAGGACTCGCCCATCAGCTCCGGCAACATGCATGCCGGCGACTTTTACGATCTCGGATTTGCCCTCTACACTTCGATCAGCGCCGACTGCAAACCTGAAAACTGGGAGGCCGCTCTGACCTTGATCGAACAGGAATTGAGACGGGCCCTCGAATTCGGCTTCACCGAGGGTGAACTCGAAGAATCCAAAGCGGTCATCAATCGACTCTACGAAGAAGCAGCCCGTCAGGTGGGCACCCGTCAGTCCCGCGATCTCGCGAACGAAATCGCGCGACGCCTTGGAACCCGTCGCATCTTTACGAACCCGGCAGAAGACCTTCCCCGGGTGCAGGAAACTCTCGCCACGATCACGGCGGCGTCCTGCCAGGAGTCACTTGCCAGCCTCTGGAACGACGCCAGCGAGACATTGATCTATCTCTCCGGGAACGCCGAGGTCGAAGATGCCGTCGCGGCGGTGGAAGCCATCTACGAGTCCAGCAAAGCAATAGCGGTCACTCCGCCTGAGGCTCAGGAGATTTCAGAATTTGCCTACGGCGAACTCCCCGCCGCCGGTCGTATTGCCGGGGAGAATGAAATTGAAGACATCGGGGTGACCCAAATTCGATTCGACAACAACGTCCGCGTGAACCTGAAGGTGACTGATTACGAAGATGACACCGTCTATGTCAAAGCCCGCTTCGGAGCAGGCCTCCTCACCGAACCTAAGCCGGGCTTGTCGTTTCTTCTCTCCAGCATTTTCACCAAAGGCGGCCTTGAAGCACATAGCCAGGACGAGTTGAAACAGATCTTTGCCGGCGAATCCGTCAACGTCGGCTTCGGGATCGACGATGACGCATTCACTCTCAGTGGACAAACGACCCCGGAGGATCTCCCCGCCCAGCTCACCATGATGCGGGCCTACATGACGAATCCAGGATTTCGTGAAGAAGCGACAAATGAGTTCACCAGAGCATTGGATTATATCTATCAGCAACTGGAGCGGACCCCTGGCGGCTTTGCTCAGGACGAGGTCGCTCTTTTCCTCCACGGGGGAGACGAGCGGTTTGGTTATCCACCGCGCGACGCAGTCGAGGCACTGACCACAGGGGAAGCGAAAGCATGGCTCATGCCCGACCTGAACGAGGGCTATCTCGAGATTTCAGTCGTTGGCAGCTTTGATCCTGCGGAAGCCATTACCGCTCTTTCCGAGACCTTCGGAAACCTGCCGGCGCGGGCGGAGAGCAAGCCGGACTACACCGAAGAGCGTGTCGTAAAATTTCCTGAAGCGACGACGAAGGTATTCGAGTTTGATTCCGAAATTCCAAAGGGGATGGCCGTCGTCCACTGGCCAACCTCCGATATTTACGACATCAAACAATCCCGTCGCCTCGGAATGCTCTCCGCGATCATTGATGATCGTCTCCGGGTCAAGATCCGTGAGGAGCTCGGAGATGCCTACAGCCCCTTCGCTCACAACCTCCCGAGTGACACCTGGACCGACTACGGCTATCTCTTTGCCTCCGTCACTGTCGATCCCGATCAAGCCGAATCAGTCACGCAGGTCATCTCGCAAATTGCAGACGACCTCGCTACCGGTGAGAGCATCACTGAGGATGAACTGGAGCGTGCCAAGAAGCCTCAGGTGACTCAGATCGAGGAAATGCGCCGCACGAACCGTTACTGGCTCGGCAGTGTCGTTGAATCAAGCCAAGAGTATCCCGAGAGACTGGAGTGGTCGCGCAGCTTTGTTGACGATTACAAAGGCATCACCGTGGAAGAGGTCAACCAACTCGCGAAGGAGTTCCTCACTGAGGACAGGCAAGTCTCGGTGATCGTGCGACCTGCGAAGACGGAAGAGTGAGTCAGCTGGCTTACCCCCTGTTTTCCATGAGCTTACTCCCCGGAATGAGGGAGTGAGCATACGCCCGCAGCCCTTCTTCGTCGGTGTCGTCAATCAGTTCAAGCAAGCGCCCGAGATCAACCGGGGCCGCTTCACCGGGCGCATCTTTCTCGACCACCCAGATCCGGTCGAGATCGGTGCGGACGACATTCTCGTCGTCAGTGAGGAGCTCTTCGTATTCCTTCTCGCCGGATTTGAGGCCGGTATAAATCACCGGAATATCGACATCGGGAATCAACCCGGAAAGCTCAATCATGCGACGGGCCATGGCGTCGATTCTCACCGCTTCCCCCATCTCCAGCACGAAAATTCGGCGATCTTCCTGCACTGCTCCTGCCGCCAGGACCAACTCGACCGCTTCCGGAATCGTCATGAAGTATCGCGTCACCGCATCGCTCGTGACTGTCACTGGTCCACCACGCGCGATCTGTTCGCGAAAAATAGGGACCACGCTGCCGTTGCTCCCGAGCACGTTTCCAAAACGAACTGCTTTAAAGGAGGTCTTGCCGAGAGGGCGCTCAATCAAGAGACGTTCCGCGAGGCGTTTACTCGACCCCATCAGGCTCGTCGGACGGACCGCTTTATCCGTCGAGATGAGAACAAAATCTGCGACCCCTTCCTCTTCGGAAACCGAGGCAGCCACCTCGGTTCCGATCACGTTGTTTTGAAAACACGAGACCGGGTTCCGCTCCATCAGGTCGACATGCTTGTAGGCCGCCGCGTGATAGAAGAGATCGATACCACCCGCCCTCCGCATCGCGTTTCTCAACTGATCCGCCCTCCGAACATCACCTGCTACCGCGATAATTTTCACCCCCGCTTGTTTAGCGCGGGGAATGAGCTCCCGCTCAACTTCAAAGAGATGAAACTCACTGATCTCAAAAAGAACGATGACTTCAGGTTTAAAGTGCAGGAGTTGCCGGCAAATCTCGGAGCCGATACTGCCTCCCGCGCCGGACACTAAAATTCGGCGTCCACCAATCGTTCCCACTAACCGGTCCCGGGCAATCTCGTAGGGCACCCGGGGAAGAAGGTCTTCGATCGCGACCTTCCGAATGCTGCTGACCGAGATACGCCCGGAAGCCAATTCATCCATCGAAGGAATCACGCGGTAGTCACAGGTGATTTTCTTTTCCGAAAGGGCATCAATGACACTTCGGATTCGACGCGGCCCTGTAAATGGAGGCAAAAAGAGTAAGGTCGTGGCCTGGAGTCTTTTCACGATTTCACCGACATCTTCGATCCCGGCGTGGATTTTCACCCCCCTCAACTTGGAACCATGATGGCGACGATTTTCTGAGACAATCCCGACGACTCTTCCCAGCTCGCCCGCGTGACTCTGAACGCTCCGCAAAAGGGCATCCGCCTCCTCAGGGTCTCCGAAAAGCAAAAGATTCCTGCCACCAGCCACCCCTTTCCTACTCTGCCGGGCCTCCCGAAACAACCGGACCAATCCCCGGGCACCGATCTCCCAAAGAAGCAGGAGTAGAAAAGCGATGATAAACGCAGATCGGGAGACGTCCTGGAAGGTGACTCCATTGCTCACAAAGACGAGAGCTGCCGCAAGGATCGTCCCGATCGTGAACGCAACAGTGGTGATGAGGCAGTCACGCAGAGTGAAAAACCGCCATAGACCCTGATGCATCCTGAAGATGATGATGCAGGTCAGGTAAGCGAAAACAACCCAGGCAAGGGATTCCTTAAAAGTAACCCAATGGTTCTCCGGAACTCGAAAATCAAAGCGAATGAGATGAGCTGCCGTGTAGGCCAGGACAACGCCTAGAACATGGAAAACAAAGGCAAAACACCGCCGGATGGCGGTATTTTCTCTGAGTAGCTCTACCAAAAAACGCATTAATTTATCACTTTTTAAAGTTATTTCCCCAAAACTCGATATAACGGGGATCATCCTAGACTCTATCAACGCGTCCGCAATTAAAAGCCCGTCAGGCCCGACCTCGTGGCCCATGCGGAGTCCCGTGTTTCTCAGGAGTCATAAAATTATACGAAACTTCGCGGTTCCGCATACTCTGCATCACATTCACCTAGGAGAGTAGGATCCTGCGCAATGCTTTTCTGTAAATCCTGCTATCAGAGTCGGAAGAATAAGTTTGGTTCATGCTGAAGTAAATTTTTGATGTGTCCCACTTCCGGCGTAAAATCAAAGGGATTGATTATGTTGGATTGGATGACGCGAGCGACGAATTTAGGAGAAACGCCTCAACTGAAGTCCGCTAATGTGGCGTAGGGGTAGGTCGGCTGCCCATTTCGACAATCTTCTAAACGGAGCAGGGAAATCCGCCGCATGAACAATCACGTGAAATCCGTCGAGAAGATCAGAGGCGTCGCTAGACGCATCCGCGGTGATAAGGTCCGTTTCCACAACCGCATCCCTTTCTGATCGGACGGGGCCGGTGACAATGTGCCTTGCGACAGGTCAGCCTTCACTCAAAGCGGATAAAATCACTCCGGCGATTCTCTCCTGATCAGATGGCTTTACATACGGGCTCATGGGAAGACTCAAGCCCAGAGCCGCCACTTTCTCCGTGACCGGGAAGTCACCCACCTGATGTCCGAGCGCGTCAAACACCGGCTGCAGATGCAGTGGAACAGAATAGTAGGCCACTGATGGAATATTCTCCTCGCCGAGTCGTGCCTGAATCTGATCGCGGGATTTCGAGAGAATCGTGTACTGCGCATAGACCGAGGTGTTGCCTTGAGCAACGACCGGGGGCGTCACCGGTGCATCCGCGAGTAATCTTGAATAATTTTCACCCACCTCCCCCCGAAGGTCGATTTCCTCTTCGAAAATCTCAAGCTTCGCAAGAACAACCGCAGCCTGCATCGAGTCGAGGCGACCGTTCAATCCGAGGACCGGGTGATGATTTTTTCCCGACTGCCCATGCAGATGTATCCATCGCATTTTTTCGGCCAGCCCATCATCATCTGTGAAAATCGCCCCGCCATCGCCGTAGCCTCCCAATGGTTTGGAAGGAAAGAAAGAGGTGCTGCCAATCGTGCCTAAGCCTCCTGATTGTTTTCCGTGATGCGTGGCGCCGAAACTCTGGGCCGCATCTTCGATCACGGGAATTCCCCCGGCCTCTTGAGCAATGCGGTTGATCGCAGTCATGTCTGCGGTCTGCCCATAGATGCCGACTGGCATGATTGCTTTGGTCTTATCGGTGATCGCGGATTTCAACTCATCCGGATCCATGTTCCAGGTGTCTGGATCGATATCGACAAAAACCGGAGTCGCCCCGGCCAGAGCAATCACTTCCGCCGTGGAAATCCACGTGTAGGGAACTGTGATCACTTCATCACCAGGGCCGATCTCTAAAGCCATCAGCGCAATCAACAAAGAGTCGGTTCCAGAAGAGACCCCGATCGTATGCTTGCATCCGACAAATTCGGAGAGCTCTTCCTCCAGCTCCGAGACTTCGGGGCCCAGGATGTAGCGCCCGTGATCTAAAACGGCGGCCAGCCTCCGATCAATCGACTCACGGATGCGGCTTTGTTGTGACTTCAAATTAATAAAATCCATAGTTCGAATACTCTTTTTCTCTCGTGAAGCGAGGACACCACCCTCCCCACAGAGCGGTCGAAGCTACGCGGGAGAAGACTGGATCGCCAGTGTTTTTCACCAGGGTAACGAGCAGCACACAATGGATCAATCCGCAGAAGCCATCCCATAGCCTTCAGAAACAAGTTTCAGGAGGCGTTCTCGGTGAGAAGGATTCAATGACTCAAAATGCTCAGGGGCAGCCTCAAAAAGTGATTCGAAGCGTTTGTCCCAGCTGATCGGCTCACGCTCGAGCGCCCCTTCATTGGCCGCCCACTCAAGGCGGCGCCATTCAAGCATCCAGGCAAGCAGCGTCGGGAATGATTTCCCTTTCATCCTCTCTAAGAGAAAGAGCCACGAAGATTTTTCCGAAGGTTCAAGAATAGCCTCGGTCGGAACTTCAACCCGCACCCGAATATCCCAAGCCGGCCAGTCGCTACATGGTTCCCTCACAAAGGAGTTCCACTCAGAAGCGGCAGCCCCTTTCAATTGGTAGATCTCAATCTGCCACGGACTTTCCAGCTCAAATTCGAATTCAGCACTGTCGAACTGATCGAGAGCGCGGCAAATCTTTCCTGCAAGCCTCAGGACATCGGCAGTGTCAACCCCGCCTCTCAACTCCAGCAGGGCAGGAAGCGGAATTCCGGGCGCTCTCGTTGAAATCAAGAGGGTGAAATCCTCTTCACAGAGAAGCGCGCGAGTTCGAAAAGTGTTAGGATGGTTGCTTAAAAACGGAATCGCCATTTTCCGGTTCACGTCATGAATGAGTGAGTCGCCGAACCAGCCTTCCGGGGGCAACAAGGCCCCCTGACGGAAATCTTCAGATTCAGGCTCCCCTTTCAGAGGAAGCACGAACGAAGATGCGATCGGGGCAATCTCTGATTGGTCATCTCCGGCAAGCTTCTCTGGGTACTCCACTGAGAGCGACTCCATGAGGAACGCTCTCACCGGTCCTATCGGAACCGCAGGCAAATCCCCAAGCCGGTTATTCGAAGGCCTCAAGGAATCAGCCTCCCGACGAAGACAGCGCTCCAATTCCTCAAGCGCCTCCCCCATGCCCAGCTCACGGCCTGACTGCATTGCTTTCAGGAGTTTTCGAAAAGGGCGCTGCGAGAGAGGATCATAGTCAGAGATCTCCCGTTGCCATCCGTCCTTCGCCGTACCATAAATGCTTGCGACCCACTCCCCCCAAAAACAGGCTATCTCGAAGTCGCTCTTCGAGATCTCTTCCCGAATCACAGAGAAGACAGGATGAAGCTCAGCCTCCAGCGATGCGCCATGGCGACTCCGAACGAGAAAATCGTCAGGTGCCAAATTAGAAAGCAACCTCGGGGCTTGCCTAAGCTCCCTGAGTTGCGCGACCACATTTCGGAGCAGACCGAGAGTGCCCCTAATCGAAGGATGCGTTCGTCTCAGGTAGATCGAGAAAGGCTCGCCTTCAATCAAGCCGGCAAAAAGCGAACACTCTTTCCCTTCCCCCTCTTCGAGAGACTTGAGAAGGGAACCACAACCCGCCATTTTTTTCCCAAGCTCAAAGCGTTGCCTCACGGAATTAAAGTAACCCCGCTGAGTTTCAACTTCGTCACCAACGCTGAATTTCCAACCGATTTCACGCCCGTTCGTGCTCCCGACAAATACTAAAGCCCACGAACCGATCATTTCATCACCCCATTGACGATGGAAATAGCTGGTCTTAAGGACCCTTTTGAATTGTCTCTCCTCTGAAGTCATCCGGTTAGGACCTTCAGATTACACAGATTCCCGAAGGATTCTAGGCCGATTTACAATCCCAAAGCGAATGGACAGGAGCCGGGAGGCGGTTAATTACCCCAATTCGTGATGTATTTCGCCTCGTCCTCTGGGTCATCAAGATCAGCGTCGGTAACAGACCACAGATCGTAAGTTGGGTTTCGCATCTCCCTATCACGGTCACTAGACTTCACATTAGGAGGCTCAGCAAGATAACGAATTGGACTCCCATAAGAGTCGATAATTCTAAATCTTCCACCAATGTCAGTTGATCGCGGATCTTTCGACTGCTCATTTTCATCGAAGGTTAATCTTTGAACATACACCTTCTCATCTTTACCCGCAGCATTGTCTGTAGTGTCAGCTTCACCATCAAGGTTCCAATCTCCCGAGAGGTGCTTGTAAAGAACGTGTGACCCCTCGAATCCGGCGGAGTCACGATCACCTGAAGGGGGATTCTGCGGATAAATCCCATTATCAATTTGATAAACGGACAACCCAGCTTCTAACTCTGCGAGAAAGCTTTCGACCTTCTGTCGATTTATTCTTGATTGAATACCAGGTAACGAAGCTATCAGGATCCCTGCTAACACAACCATTATCCCAATCACGGTCATTAACTCGACCATGCTGAAGCCCAGTGAATGTCTTGCTTTTGCCTTAGGTTTCATCATAATCCTTTTTTAAGTTCGAACCGAGGTATTTTGGTCAATGCCTTTGCTGCTTTACCCACATCGAATAACTACTAATTCTGCGTCTTAACCGGACTGGTTGTTCATCTCGGTGATGATCGAGATCATCGGCATGAAGAGCGCGATAACGATGGTTCCGACAATACCGGCCAGGAGGACGATCATGATCGGCTCAATCATTGAGGTCATGGCATCAACTGCGTTATCGACCTCATCATCGTAAACGTCAGCGATCTTCAAAAGCATATCAGGCAACTGGCCTGTCTCTTCACCGACGTCAACCATACTGATCACCATGGGAGGGAAAATCCGGCTCGCTTCAAGGGGAGCGACGACTGATTCACCTTCTTTAACCGCCTCGTGAACTTTCTCGATTGCGTCGGACACGATCACATTACCCGCTGTATCGCGGGTGATGTTCAGCGCCTGAAGAATTGGAACACCGCTGGTCACCAGGGTCCCGAGAGTTCGCGTGAAACGTGAGATTGCACTCTTCAACTGAACCGGTCCGAAAACAGGAAAGTAGAGCTTCCAACGATCAATAATCCGGCGCCCGGCGTGGGTTCTCGAGAACACATTCCAGCCCGCATACAAAATGGCACCTCCGATAAGGATCACGAGCCACTTGTCTTGAATCCAGCGACTCATACTGATGACGACCTGCGTGATTGCCGGCAAGGGCTTGTCACCTAACATCTCTTCGAAAATGCGCTCGAAACGAGGCACGATGACCGCCATGAGGAAAACGAGAATACCGACCGCAATGACAATCACGATGATTGGATAAACCATTGCCGCGACAATTCGGTTTTTCAGCTTTTGCGCTTTTTCGGAATATTCCGCGAGACGAATCAAAACGAGTTCAAGAACACCGCCAAGCTCACCCGCTTTGACCATGTTCACGTAGAGTTTATCAAACACCTTCGGGTGCTGACCAAGACTCTCCGAAAAAGTCGAACCGCCGGCAACCGAGTCAGCAAGGTGATTGATCGTGCTCGCCATCACCTTATTGGTTTCCTGCTTTCCAAGCACCGAAAGACCCCGCAATAACGGCAGTCCAGCATCGACAAGAGTCGCAAGCTGTCGGGTGAAAATCATGAGGACTTTCCCGTTCACCTTGCCGCCAATTGCCGTACCCTTTCCCTTTTGTCCCTTTTTTACTTTTTTCTTGGCGCTGCCGGAGACTCCGCCTTTGCCAGCTGCCACGACCTGAGTCGGATAAAGTCCTGATTTCCGCAGCTGCGAAATTGCATCCGCTTCGTCGTTCGCTTTGATCGACCCGGTTGTTTCTTCCCCCTTTGCATCCAGGGCAATGTATTCGAAATTCGCCATAGTGTTTTCTTCTCTAAATTTATCTCTTTTTACCGTGTTAGGGGAGCACCTGTCGATTGAAATCGAGCGAGGCCCTGTCCACTTAGGTATATTTCAGAACCTCTTCAATCGTGGTGATTCCCTGAAAAATATTTCTTAATCCATCCTCACGGAGCGTCTTCATCCCAAGCTCCTGAGCTTTTTGCTTCAACACCACCGTCGCGGCCCGCTGCGCCACCATTTCCCGAATAGGGTCAGTCATGTCGAGCAATTCGAACAAACCCTGTCGTCCTTTATAGCCGGTATCATTGCAAGTATCACAACCCTGCCCAGTAAAGAATTCGTTTCCTCCGGTATCCGCGGCAGTGAGCCCCAACTGACGCAAGACCGCAGCAGTCGGCTGATAAGCCACCTTGCAATCCGGACAAATCCGACGGAGAAGACGCTGACCGAGGATACCCTCCAGCGTTGCGGCAACAAGGAACGGCTCACAGCCCATGTCCACCAATCGAGTGACGGCACCGGGAGCATCGTTGGTGTGCAGGGTCGAAAGCACGAGGTGACCGGTTAAGGAGGCCTGAATTGCGATCTGAGCGGTCTCAAGGTCACGCATCTCCCCCACCAGAATACGATCTGGATCCTGTCGAAGGAATGCCCTTAGGACTCGACCGAAATTCAATCCGATCGCCTCATTCACCGGCACCTGCATGATGCCATCGATATCATACTCCACCGGATCTTCGGCGGTGAGAAGCTTCGAATCCTCCGTGTTAATCCGCCGGAGACAGGCGTAAAGGGTGGTTGTCTTTCCTGCGCCGGTAGGCCCTGTACAGATAAAAATCCCGTTCGGCTTCACAATCGTGTCCGTGATATATTCGAACAGATCGGAAGTGAGGTTGAGGGCCTCTAGATCAAGATTCACGTTCGATCGGTCGAGGACCCGGAGGACGACACTTTCACCGAAGGCCGTCGGGAGCGTCGAGACGCGCATGTCGATTGGTTGACCGTTGATCTCCTTCGTGATCCGGCCATCCTGTGGCAAGCGGGTCTCCGCAATATTCAAGGCGGACATCACCTTGATTCGGGAAACAATTGCCTGCTTCAAATGCTGCGGAGGCGGAGCCATCTCATAGAGGGCCCCATCGACGCGGTAGCGAATCTTGAAATCGTCTTCGAACGGCTCAAAGTGAACATCGGAAGCCTTCTCTTTAATCGCCTGATAGAGAACGAGATCCACGTATCGAATAATGGGCGCAGAATTCGACTCTTCCTCAAGATCGTCTTCGGAAAGCGAAGCCACTTCAGCGCGAATTGCCGCGAGAGCATCGCTTTCGCCCCCGCCGGTGCCGCCGTCAGCCCCGGCAGCAGACTCTGCCCCACCGCCATAATAAAACTTATCAATCAGCGCGGCGATTTGCTCCGGCGGAGCAACAGCTGGAACGATGGTTTGGTTCAGGGAAAACCCAAGCTCCTCCAGGTTCTGAGGATCAAGCGGGTTGGCAATCGCCACCTGCAAGCCGGCCTCGAGAAACTGGATCGGGATACACTGGTAGAGTTTCGCCGTTCCGGCCGGGACTGCCTTGAGCACTACGGGGGCTGGCTCAAACTCAGTGAGATCATAGAACTCCCCTCCAATATCCTGCGCCACGAGCTGAAAGAGTTGATCCCGTTGGATCACCCCCATTTCCTCAACTGCGTAGGTGATGTCGTTCTCGCTCGCCTGCGCCGCAGCGATGTAGTCTCCGCGCTGCGAGTCATCGATGAGTCCCCTTGAGATCAAAAGATCAATTACACTTTCAACGGTCATATACCTGAAAAATCTGGATTCTTACTTCTCCCTTTCAACTCAATCTGAGTCTGACATGGTCACGCGAATGACCTCTGATGCCGTCGTCGTTCCGGCCAAAACTTTTCGAACGCCATCCTCGCGCAATGTCCGCATCCCCAACTCACGGGCTCGCTTCCGCAGGCCTGAAGTCGATTCGTCCGCATTAATGAGAAGTCTCATTTCCTCATCAATGTTGAAAATCTCAAAGAGACCTTTCCGGCCCTTGAAACCAGTCATGCGGCACGTGCGACAACCTTCACCCATTTTCACTTCAGCCTTTGCAATCTGCTCCTGTGTCAACCGAAGGGCAGTCACGTCTTTTTCCGTAAGTTCACCCTGGGTCTCACAATCTGCGCAAATAGTCCGCACGAGTCGTTGCGCCATGATGGAGCGAACCGCACTCGCGATGAGGAATTTTTTCACCCCGATATCAGCGAGACGCGCGACTGCGGCCGGCGCATCATTCGTGTGCAAAGTACTGAAAACGAGGTGACCGGTGAGAGAAGCGTTGATCGCAATCGAAGCCGTCTCAAGGTCACGAATCTCACCAATCATGATGATGTTCGGTGCCTGTCGCAGAATGGCACGAAGGGCGGCGGCGAAAGTCATCCCGATCGCCTCCTTCACTTGAACCTGATTAATTCCCGAGAGCAGATACTCGACCGGATCCTCAACCGTGATGATTTTCCGGTCGGATTTATTGATCGCATTGAGACAGGCATAGAGCGTTGTCGTCTTGCCGGAACCGGTTGGGCCTGTCACGAGGATAATACCATCGGGAAGGCGGATAAGTTCATTGAACTTAGCCTGGTCATCACTGAAGAAACCGAGTTGCGGGAGGCCGATCGTCAGCGAGCTCTTATCAAGAATACGCATGACGATGCTTTCTCCGCAGGAAGTCGGCACCGTCGAAACACGAAGGTCAAGATCACCACTGCCGAACTTCGCCTGAATTCGGCCATCCTGAGGAAGTCGCTTCTCAGAGATCGCCATTGTGCCGGTCATGATTTTGATCCGGCTCACCACGGAGGAAAGCAGTCGCAGCGGGTGGCTCTGCACTTTGTGAAGCGAGCCATCGATTCGATATCGGACCCGCATTTCTTCTTCCATCGGCTCGATGTGAATATCCGACGCCCGGTTCTGATAAGCTTCCTGCAGGATCTGATAAACCAGCTTAATGATCGGAGCGTCCCCATCGCCGCCGGAGTCGCCTTGCGTCACCGCAACCGCTTCGGAGTCAATTTTTCTCAGCTGATCGGCATCGAGTTCGTTCTGATAAAAGTCCAGTTGACGCTGCTTGATCGATGATTCCGATGCGACCACAAACTCAGGCTCGACGGAAAGCACGTGACGAACCGAGTCGAGGGCATCGAAATCCATCGGGTCAGTCACCGCGATGACGAGGGTTCCCCCGCCTTCGGCGATGGGAACGATCCCGAAGCGGACCGCAGAATCGGCAGGCACGTGTTGCGCGACCGAAGGATCGATGTCGAGCTTACGCAACTCGACATAATCCATCCCGCAGTTGCTCGCGAGGACCTCGGCAATCTGTTCGTCGTTGATGAGGTTTAGCGCGAGCAGGCCCTGAAGCGTGGAGTCCTGTGCTTTTTTCTTGTGACTTACATCTTCAAGGGCGGCATCATCGAACAGATGAGCCTCCTGCAACAGATCAAGAAGGTAGGTTTCGTTCGAGTACAAGGTTGAAAAAGGAGTTCTTGTTAAGGAATGAGGTTCGGATAACGCCAAAATTTGCACGTGCAGAACGGGGCCACAACGCGCGGGAAACGAAAAGTAGAGGAATGAGCCTCACACGGGAAGAAAAAAACACACGAATTCCGAAATTAGCGCTCAGTGGATTCTAAATTCGTAGTCTCCTTCGCTCAGGCTGACATCTGGTGGAACGTTCACATTCTCGAAGAAGTCGTAACCTTCCTTGAGATTGACCCAGAAATCGATCCATCGCGGCTGCCGTTTCCACTCTTTTTCCATGCGTTTGTCAGTCATCCGGAAAGGAAACGTATTGACCCGGAAAAACGTCTGCCCTGAGTCGAGCGCGAGGGTAGCAAGGGTGAAAACCTCATTCATATCAGCAGGCGAGAGCGCATAAGAACCGCGTGAGGTTTCGCCCCCATGAATCATGATGCCACTCCCTCCGCGACCGTGAAAGCTGTCATATTCATTTGGAAAACCAAGATCGATTCCCAGGTGATGGCGCGTCTCCGGCCGAAGTCGTGAGCTGGACACGAAGTAGAAACCCTCCGGTGTTTGCCCATCGCCTTCTTTGAGCTTCGGCCCCGGTCCACCGGACCAGTCGGCAACGCGGTAGACCTTGTAGAGCGTGTAATCGGGGCTCGGGGAATTTCTCAGCCAAAGCTCCAGCTCATGCTCCTCTTTGAAAATTCGGATAAAAACCGGATTTCCCGGGGCGAGGCCAAGCTTTCCCAATTCCGGGGCGAGACGAGCCTTCGTCTCATCAACGATCAACTTTGACACCTCCGTGGAAGTTGATCCACCAGGTTTGAAGTAGGGATGATTCGGACCCGCCTGAGTCGCCATCGATGCCGGCAGCACCCCCTGGAGCATCCGAATCGTTTTCGAGGCGAAAGGATAAGGCTCCTGTTCCTCCTCTGTTCTCCCGATCGGAACCTCGACAGCGGCAAGGCTCCTCTCCTCAGGCTCCTGCACTTTCCGCTTCACTCGATCCGAAAAGCCCGTGACGCGATCATAAAGGCGATCCGCCCTTTCTTCGTCGGCACGCCAGTCCATCCAATCCTTCACCAGCCACGGCGAAGCGATGCCTGCGGCAATCAGAAGGATAGAAATGACAACACGTGTAAACATTATAGTTATTTTGTTAATTAATTTTAATTATCAATAAAGTCAAGGTTTAGAGGTCTTTCTGAAACGCTATTTGTGACTTGGATTGAAGGACGCTTGAATTAACCTCTCATCCAATGACCAATATACCCAAGCACGCTCCCGCCATCGGAGTTATCGGCGGCTCCGGCCTTTATGAAATTGAAGGCCTCAGTAATATTGAAGAAATCCAGGTTGAGACGCCCTTTGGCCCTCCTTCCGATGCCATCATATCCGGCGAAATGAACGGACGGCGCGTCTGCTTTCTTCCGCGTCACGGGCGCGGCCATCTCATCCTCCCCTCTGAACTGAATCACCGGGCCAATATCTGGGCGCTCCGCTCACTCAATGTCCGCTGGATCATTGCCGTGACCGCAGTTGGTTCTTTGAAAGAAGAATATCAACCGAGAGACATTGTCCTCCTCGATCAATTCTTTGATCGCACAAGCCAGCGAGCCGATCATACCTTTTTCGGACGCGGGATCGTGGCTCATATTGCTTTCGCTGATCCGATTTCGGAAGATCTTCGACAGCTCCTCCTCGCCGAAGCAAAAGCCCACGGCAAAACCGTTCACGACCGGGGAACCTATGTGAACATGGATGGTCCCGCTTTTTCCACGAGGGCGGAGTCGGAGACGAATCGAAAACTGGGATTCGACCTCATCGGCATGACCAATCTTCCTGAGGCAAAGCTGGCAAGGGAAGCCGAAATCTCGCTCGCTACCCTCGCCATGATCACCGATTACGACTGCTGGCGTGAAGAGGAGGAAGCCGTCAACGCCCACGCCGTGATCGAACACGTGCAGGCAAATGCGGCCACCGCAAAGTCGATTCTCCAGACCGTCATTCCGAAAATTCCCGAGACTCCGAACTGGCCTGAACACCGGGCCCTCGACAACGCTATCTTTACCGCTCCCGACCTTTGGCCTGAAACCACCGCGAAAGAATTGGAGCCAATTTTAGGAAGATTTTTAAAATAATTAAGAATAATTTCAAATCTGATTTGCAATATTGTAAAAATTTCTTAAATTTCAGTCTCACTTCAGAGTTAAATCCCAAAACTTTTCCTTTTGAGCACTCGCTTCATTCTTCTTGCCGGTTTCACCCTCCTTCCGGTTTTTCTCCTCACCGGCTGCCAAACGAATTCCAAGTCAAAAGGGAAGAACGCTGAGGCCGCCGCAGTGGGAGGACCGACTGGAACCCCGCCGGCGCCGCAGTCGCTTCCGACTTCAGTCGGGACGAAGAACTCCTACTCAAAGGTGAACACGAGTCTTCCCTTCATTGCTCTTACTTTTGACGATGGCCCTCATGCGACGAACACGCCTCGCCTCCTCGACATGCTGAAGGAGCGAAATGTGAAAGCGACATTCTACGTCGTTGCCACCAACGTGAAACGCTATCCCGAGATCATGCGCCGCATCGTTGCGGAAGGGCATGAGATCGGTAACCACACCGTCACCCACGGCAACCTTACTAAAATGTCACCTGACGAAGTTCGCAGTGAACTGAGCCGCTCGCGGGAAGCGATCATGGCAGCGACCGGCATCGCCCCGCGGACAATGCGTCCACCCTACGGGGCGATCACTTCCGATCAGAAGGATTGGATTCGACGCGAATTCGGCTACCCGGCAATTCTCTGGTCCGTCGATCCTGAAGACTGGAAAAAGCCGGGAGCATCCGTTGTCGCACAACGACTTGTTTCGGGGGCGGCGCCGGGAGGAATTCTCCTCGTCCATGATATTCATTCATCCACTATCGACGCGATGCCATCGGCACTTGATCAGCTCCTCGCGAAAGGCCTTCAGTTCGTCACTGTCACGCAGTTGATTGCGATGGACGGGAATGGTTAGTCCGTTCGTGTTGCCGGAAAACGCGCTCCTCCTTCTCGATCGGAACGCTGACGAGATCTGCTTACATTTTCCGCAACGCACTTCGCCAACCGCAGCGGACGGCGTCAACCTTCCGGCCCGCAATCCCCAAGCCAGTAGGCGCCGAAACTTTCCCAAGTTCTCCAACCTCCGGGAAAAAAAACTTAAGCTGGTGCCAACTCTCCAGGGAAATCTTCACCGCTGTCTTTTTCCTCTTCCTTCACGCGAGCGACCGGCTCGGCTTCTTCTTCGCTGGGAAGTTCAGGAGGGCTCGGAGCTGACGGTGGATTCTGGATTTCACCATGCTCCATGATCTCCTGCACGTGAATTCCGTCGAGGGTCTCGTAAAGAAGAAGTGCCTGCGCAATCGCCTCGAGCTTATCGCGGTTCTCTTTGAGAAGGCGGGTGGCCTCTGCGTAGGCGTCATCGGTGAGTTTCTTCACCTCATCATCGATCGTCTGCGCGGTAGCTTCCGAATAGCTGCGGGGGGCGGGAGGAAAACTATCTCCCTGACCTTCGCCGTATTCGATCATGCCGAGACGATCGCTCATGCCCCAGTTACAAATCATCTTACGGGCAATCTCACTGGCTTGGCGAATATCACCAGCCGCGCCATTAGTGACGTCTCCCAGCACCAGTTCCTCAGCAACACGCCCACCCATGATCAGGATGAGACGGTCGAGAAGGTATTGCTTCTTGTAGCTGTGCTTGTCTTCCACCGGAAGATACATCGTGACGCCGAGAGCAGGTCCACGCGGAATGATCGAAACCTTGTGAACCGGGTCAGTATCCTTCACGAGCATGCCAAGGAGGGCGTGACCAGCTTCGTGGTAAGCAGTGAGCTCTTTCTCCTCTTCACTGAGGGCGAGGCTGCGGCGTTCTCTACCCCAGCGCACTTTATCGCGAGCTTCTTCGAGTTCCTCCGTGTTGATCGCTTTGAGACCCTTGCGCGCTGCGAGGAGTGCCGCCTCGTTGATGACGTTGGCAAGTTCAGCACCGGAGTAGCCCGGAGTTCCCCGTGCAATGATGCAGAGATCAACATCTTCCGCGAGCTTCACCTTCTTCGCATGAACCTTGAGAATCTCTTCGCGTCCTTTCACGTCGGGGAGACTGACGGTGATTTCGCGATCAAAACGTCCCGGGCGAAGCAGCGCTGGATCAAGCACGTCCGGGCGGTTTGTCGCCGCAATGATGATGACTCCCTCCTGAGAGTCAAATCCATCCATTTCAACAAGGAGCGCGTTCAGCGTCTGCTCACGCTCGTCGTGTCCGCCGCCCATTCCGTTGCCACGATGGCGACCGACGGCGTCGATCTCATCAATGAAAATCAGACAGGGAGCATTCTTTCTCCCCTGCTCGAACATGTCGCGGACGCGAGAGGCGCCGACACCGACGAACATTTCGACGAAATCCGATCCACTGATCGAGAAAAACGGGCAATCAGCTTCACCGGCAATGGCACGGGCGAGGAGCGTTTTACCAGTTCCCGGTGAACCGACCATAAGGACCCCCTTCGGGATGCGACCCCCGAGGCGCTGGAACTGCTTGGGATCACGAAGATACTCCACGATTTCCCACACTTCCTCTTTCGCCTCTTCGACACCGGCAACATCCTTAAAGGTGACGGAGCCTTTTTCCATCGTCATCAACTTGGCTTTACTTTTGCCAAAGCCCATCGCTCCTTTTCCGGCTGCCTTGATCTGGTGACGGAACAGAAAATAGAGAAGCAGAAGAAGGAAAATAATCGGGAGGTAAAAAGAGAGAAGCATCACACCGAGGCCATCCGAGGTCGTTGGCAGGCTAGTGATCTCTAAATTTTTCGCCGCGAGAACTTCTTTCAGCTCATCACCTGCATACTCGAGAATGATCGGAGTGGAGAAAACACTGTATTTGTTGCCTCCATTTTCCTCGGCGTTGTCCACTTCATACCAGCCTTCGATAAATTGCTTCGAGCTTCCGTCTTTTTGAACCAGGCTGAGAAGTTTCGGCGGCTTTGCTTCGGCATCCGTGAAAACACGGCCGCTCGCAACCATGCTCTTGAATTCCCCAAAAGTGAGCGTCTTCGACGCGTCGGAAAAACTCTTCGACCAGATCGCGAGACCGAAGAGTCCCATGGCGACGAACAGGAGGATAAGGCCCCTCCAGTTGAAGCCGCTTTCCCCGCCGGGGCGCTGACCGTTATCGTTGGGCTCTTTGTCTTGCATTCAAATAATCGAGTTGAGGGTCGAAAAGTCGGAAAGGCTAACACAGCGGAGGGAAGGACGCAATCGACGGAGGGAACGTCTTTTTAACCTTTGAAACACTGGTAGAGCCGATAGGAGGAGGTAAGAAGAATTCATCACGGAGAACGGGTGAACCCTGCGCTAAAGACTACGCCGAAGACTCTGTTCATGCCTCAAAAAACAATCGTCAAAACACTTATCCCTGATCATTTAACATTAGAATTTCTAATCTTTAAAATAATTGAAACCGATTCGATCTTAAAATAAGTATACCTGATAATGAAATCAAACTTGAAAGATGCTCCGGCCTACGATGACGCCCTCGATGGAGAGCGCCTCAAAGGGATTGCAAACGGTGACAGACAGAGCTTTCGGGATCTGTATGATCGCTATGATGGCCTCCTCTTCACCACGATCGAGAAAGTCCTCAATGACCGGGAAGACTCCCAGGAAGTTCTTCAAGAGGTCATGAGTTCGCTCTGGAGAAAAGCGCATCTTTATCAGTCTGGTCGGGGCCGGCCCATTACCTGGCTTGCTTCGATGGCTCGCAACCGGGCCATCGACCGGCTCCGTTCGAAGCAGCGGCAGTCACGTTTGAAAAACGCCTACATCGAGGAAATGGACGTCAACCCCCGCGGCTCAACCGGACTCAGCGGACCCGAAGCGGCGACGCGTCGGGACACTTGTAGCGCGGTGCGCTCTGCGGTGATGGAGTTGACAGACGTGCAGCGCGAAGCGATCGAAAAAGTCTATTTCGAGGGGCTCACCCAGCAAGAAATTGCCGACCAACTCGGGGAGCCCCTCGGGACCGTGAAGGCCCGAATCCGCCGCGGACTCGCCAAGCTTCGGAAGACCGTTGAGGTCAGTTAAAGCTCCCGACTCACTTCATCTCCCCGATCCGGGCGAGGATCTCGACGTTCGCCGTGGCGTCGAATCCCGCGAGGGCCTCTTTTTGCATTTCCACGATCTCCGACGCTCCCTTCTTCGCTAGTTGCAGCATTTCAAGCATCTGCGCTTCTGAGAAGGTCGCCTCTTCGCCCGAGCCCTGAACCTCGATCATTTCCAGATTCGAAGTCATCGCGTAGTTAAAATCGACGCTCGCATCTTTGTCCTCATGATAATTGAGGTCGAGCACACAGGTGTCCTGCCACACCCCCGCACTGATTGCCGCCGCAAAGCCGCTCATCGGTGAGGTCTCGAATTTTTTCGCGGCAATGAAACGCTGAAAGGCCATCTCGACCGCGACGCACGCCCCCGTGATCGAAGCCGTTCTTGTGCCTCCGTCAGCGCGAAGGACATCACAATCGATCCAGAGAGTCCGCTGCCCGAGGCCCTTCAAATCAACCACCGCCCGCAAACTGCGCCCGATCAGTCGCTGAATCTCCGAGCTGCGCCCGTCGAGTTTTCCCCGGCTGATGTCACGCGATTTCCGCTGCAAGGTTGAATACGGGAGCATGCTGTATTCTGCCGTGAGCCAGCCGCCCGGGACATTCTGCTGAAACATCCAGCGAGGCACCCCGGATTCGATCATCGCACTGCAGATCACCTGCGTGTCGCCAAAGCTCACGAGGACACTCCCGTGCGCATGGCGGGCAATATCGAGTTGGAAAGAAATATCACGTAATTGGTCAGTGGCGCGGCCGTCGATTCGAGTCATGCCTTAGGAAATGCTCTAATAGCGGGCGGATTGCAACCGTTCACATTCGCGGTTGCGTCAGAGTCCGGATTGACGACCATAGCCTCCCCCTGAAATCGAACGATGCGACCCGCCCGGGAAAAACTCGAACAATTTGTCATCGACGTCATCCTTGACCGTCGCCAGGGCGTTCGTGCGGGGATGTTGCGGGGATTCCTCGGCTCGATGTCAAAGCTCTACGAAGCGATTGTCGGCCTGCGCCTCTGGCTCTACCGAAACCGCATCATGCGGGAGCGGAATCTCGGATGCCTCGTCGTCAGTATCGGCAACCTCACCGTTGGAGGAACCGGCAAAACGCCCGTTGTTGAAAAATTCGCCCGCTCCCTCCAGGACGGCGGACGCCGCGTTGCGATCCTGAGCCGGGGTTACAAATCGGTGAAGCAACCCTTTCTCCGACGACTCATCGGAAAGATCCAGGGGAAAAACGAAATCGACCCGCCCCGCGTCGTCAGCGATGGAAAGTCCCTCCTTCTCGATTCCAAAACCGCTGGCGATGAACCCTACATGCTCGCGGCAAACCTTCCCGATATCCCCGTCGTCGTTGATAAAGACCGGGTCAAAAGCGGTCGCCACGCCATTGGGGAACTCAACTGCGACACCCTCATCCTCGACGACGGCCTCCAGTATCTTCGCCTCCGTCATCGCCTCGACATTGTTCTCGTGGATCGCTGGCACCCCTTCGGCACCGAGCGACTCCTCCCCCGCGGCACCCTCAGAGAACCTCCACGCAACCTGAAGCGGGCCTCCTACATTTTCATCACGAAGTGCAACGGTGACCCCAACGATGAACTCATCGACCGCATCCGCCTCTACAACCGGACCGCCGAGATCATCGAGTGCGAGCATCGTCCCCGCTACCTCCAGCACATCGAAACTCGCGAGTCCCGCCCCCTTGAGGATCTCAAAGGGAAAAAAGTCGGCACCGTCAGCGCGATCGCCGTGCCCGAAAGTTTCGAAGACGGCGTCAAAAAGCTCGGGGCGACTCTCGAAGCGACCTGTCGCTTCATGGATCACCATCGCTTCACCGAGCAGGAGATCATTTCCTTCATCAACTGCTGCATCGAGTCCGGCGTCGACATGATCCTCACGACCGAAAAAGACGCCGTCCGCTTCCCCCGCCTTGGTCGCATGGACGTCCCCATTTACTTCCTCCGCGTCGAGATCGGAATCCTCAGCAACGAAGAAAGCTTCGACCAGTGCATCGCCCGAATCTGCACCCCCGTCGCCGAGACTTCAGCACGACGATTTTTCTAGGCGTCAAAGCTCTTCATCTTCTTCTAACTCTCCCGCACAGGGTCGGAAGAAATACCAGCGGGACGAATTAGTGGGTAGAATGGCTGCGGAAGTCTTCCGCAAAACCACTAGTGTTGCACTTCATCGTTGAAGTCAGCCTGAGTTGAACCCGATCGAAAACGTTGGGATATTGTCAAAGCAGGAGTGTGAAATCGGGACTGAAAAAAAAAATCCCGAATTACTTGAAGAAGCTTTAATTAAAAATCTTCGGACTCACCGGAATAACGCACGATTTTTTTCAATTTGATCGGAGAGATCGTCTTAGTCACTGAACTAAGCGCTATCTCGGGTAGAAACACTATTCCAACACAACTTAAAAAGCGGTTTAAACGGATGGCATAGGGATTTAGGAAGAGTTCTTAATAGTTCCTCACAGGTCGCGCTAAGTTTAGTTCCTGGTTTAGCGGAGAGCGTGGGCCGTCCGTTTTGAGTTGCCCCAGCCAGCCCCGGCCTGAATTTTACCAAATTCAGCCACGTTTCCCGGCTTACTCAGGCAATCGCGTCGAGGAGGAAATTGCGGAGGTCGCCAATCGCAATCCGCTCCTGCTTCATGGAGTCGCGGTGGCGCAAAGTCACGGTGTCCTTCAGCTCATCGCCACTTTCCCCGAGGGTATCGAAATCAATCGTGAGGCAGAAGGGGGTCCCGATCTCGTCCTGACGTCGATAGCGGCGACCGATCGCGGCAGCTTCGTCATAGAAAACATTCATGTGCGGAGTCAGGAGCGACTGCACTTCGCGGGCTTTTGCGACGAGCTCCGGCTTGTTCTTGAGAAGCGGGAAGATACCGACTTTGACCGGAGCCATGCGGGGTGAAAAGCGCATCACGGTGCGGGTTTCCTCTTTGCCATTTTCGTCGGTCACGGTCTCCTCGTCGTAGGCTTCACAGATCAGCGCAAGGATCGTGCGGTCACAACCGGCACTTGGCTCGACGACATGCGGGATGAGCTTTTCCTTGGTCTCATCGTCAAAGAAATCGAGCGGCTTGCCGCTGTGTTCCTTGTGCTTCGTGAGATCGTAAGCGCCGCGGTAAGCGACCCCTTCGAGCTCCTGGATCCCAAAAGGAAATTCGTATTCGATGTCGTAGGTCTTCTGCGAGTAGTGAGCGCGCTCGCCATCCGGAATGTCGAGGACGTGAAGGTGCTCACGCGGAATTCCGATTTCCTCGTAAAAGGTGAGGCGGCGCTCAAGCCACTCATCGGTGAGGGCGAGTCCGTCCTCAGGACGGCAGAAAAATTCGATCTCCATCTGCTCAAACTCCCGCGAGCGGAAGGTGTAGTTTCGCGGATTGATCTCGTTACGGAAAGATTTCCCGATCTGGGCAATGCCGAAGGGTAGCTTCACCCGGTTCGTCTCGGCGACATTTTTAAACTGCACAAAAATGGACTGAGCCGTCTCGGGACGCAGGTAAGCAACCGCACTCTCATCGCCGTCGTCGGCCGAGGCACCCATGTGGGTCTTGAACATGAGATTAAACTCACGCGGCTCGGTGAGAAGCGATCCATTTTCCGGATTATATCGCGTCGTTTCCGAAAGCTCCTCGGTCGATTCTCCAGCCAGTTCCAATTTCTTCGGGGCGATCTGTTTGTCGGTGAGAAACTGGGCGTAATATTGCTTCGCCGTCTTGCGGGCTTTGTTTTCGTCCTGATTTCCCCAGATAAGAACAGAGTAAGGACGATCCACGGACCAGCCGGATTCCTCATGGGAAGCGCCGGTGTAATGATAGGCCGTTCCTGACTGCGGCTCGATCTGATCAGCACGCAACCGGGCCTTGCTGAGAAGGCAGTCACACATCGGGTCGGAAAAGCCACCGACGTGTCCGGAAGCCTTGAGCACATCCTGATGCGTGAGGATGGAACCGTCGAGGCCGAGAATGTCCTCGCGCTCCTGGACATTCTTGCGCCACCAGTAATCCTTGAGATTGCGCTTCAGCTCTGCTCCGAGCGGGCCGTAGTCCCAGCAACCGTTCAGACCACCGTAAATCTCAGCAGACTGGAAGATAAAACCGCGCCGCTTGCAAAGGCTCACGATTTTCTCCATCAGGGCGGTATTTTTTTCGGACGAAGCGTCGCTCATGGGTCAATAAACTGAAGTTTTTAAAAAGAGTGGGACAAAATAGCCGACCCTCTTCTTCCGCAAGGGGAAAGTCGGATTGCTTTCGCCGAAGAGCCCCGTCGAAAAGTCCATGAGCCTCATCACCTATTTTCTCTTGACCAGCGCTGAATTGTGCGGACATTGCCCGCCCGCAGGAAATGACAGTGTGTCAGCCCCTGCCTTTAAATTTTTAACGGAGCTTCACCATGGCAAGAGTTTGTAAAATTACCGGCGCTAAAGTCACCTCAGGTCGCAGAATCCACCGCAGTGGACGTGCGAAGAAAAAAGGTGGTATCGGTCGTCACGTGACCAAGACAGTGAAGCGTCAGTTCAAGCCCAACCTTCGTCAGAAGCGAATCTGGGTTGCTGAGCTGGGCCGTTACATCAAAGTGAAAGTCAGCGCTCGTGGTCTTAAGACGATCGACAAGAACGGTGCTCTCAAGACGTTGACGAAGGCAGGCCTCATCTAGGGTTAGCTTTGCTTCCACGCTCCCCGGTGTCTATGTCCGACACCCTTTACTCCGCGACCGCTTCGGACGCGGAAGGCTTTGACCTGAGCCGGTTCGTTGCGTTGTTGGGCATCGCTCCAACGACGGCCGCCACTTTTTCGCCCGATTCGGGAGCTCCCCTTTCCGGCGCCTGGGAAATCTGGCAGAAAGCCCGACTACTCCCGGTTTTCGCCCCTGCTTTTGTCCGCACCTTTCACGCCGCCAGCGCGCTAAAGATCGATTCCATCGTTGCCGCGGACAGGATCGTCGATTCGACTTTGCCGGAATCGATTCGGAGAAAGAGCCTTACCGCCGGGGAACCTTTTCTGGAAGGAAAGACTGAAATGAAAGGCCATCGCGAATGGATTCGCTTCGCCGAGAAGGTCGAAAGTGAGGAATCGCCAGGGCATCTCTGCGTTCTTTTTGCGCTTCAGTCGGCGCTTTACCATCTTCCTCTCCCGTCCGCTCTCGTCGCCTTTGCCTCCTTTGAATTTCAATCCCGGAACGGAAAGTTTCCTTTCTCCGCCATGACCGAAGAAGAATATCTCATTTTCTCCTCCGTTCTCCCGCGTATCCCACTTGCTGTCCGGAGCGAATCAGAGGAAAATAGCGGAGAAAGAGGAAGTCTCCACGTCATTTGAAAAAATAAGCAAGGCATGTCGACTGAGATCGAAGAAATCACGATTACAGAGGAAGAGACCGAGGTCGATCTCGATACTCCGTGGAATGTGATCGTCTACGACGACCCCGTGAACCTGATGTCTTTCGTCACCCTTGTGATTCAACGGGTCTTCGGCTACGCCAAGACGAAAGCCGAAAGTATGATGATGGAAGTTCACCAGAAAGGCCAGTCCGTGGTCTGGACCGGCGAGCGCGAGCAGGCGGAACTCTACGTACAGCAGCTCCAGAGCCACCAGCTCCTCGCGGCCATGAAAAAGTCCGACTGAGGATCAGGGTTCAGGACCCGCCCAGCGATAGTGACCAATCACTTTCCACTGTTTGATTCCAGACCCTGTCACCGGGCCACTCCCGATATTGTGAACAAATGAGTCAGCTCCGGTGACGATCCCGATGTGCCAGAGTCCCTTTCTGTTAAGGTCCCACGCAACGAGGTCGCCGGGGAGAAACGAAGCGTCGTTCACTGCCGCACCCTGACGCTCAAGATATCTCTGCAGATTCGGAACGCGGCGGTGGTCGATATTTCGGTCCGGACGTTTCAGCCCCCACAAAGTTGGGTAGGCGCTGAATTCGTGGCGCATGTCTTCGTGGACAAGTTCCTGAAGGTCGGCCCCCAAAGCCCGATAGGACCGAATCACGACGTCCGTGCAGACGCCGGTGTCGGCAGGGACGTCACCACCGGGATAATCCAGCACGACATAGGCAGGATCGTAGCGGACCGCCTGCGTTGCCCGATACTTTGCCGCCGCGACGAGACGATCGGCGAATGCTGCGACCTCCTGGGCGGACAGCATTTCGGCAAGCACCCAGACGCCGAAAAGAATCAGTGAAACATATTTCATGGCAGTCTTTACGATAAGACGTGCCGGGTTCTTTCATTTGCAACAAAGTGCAGAGTTTCACTGAAATCGCACCGTCACTTCGTCGGCGAGTTCCACGGTCATGCCTTCAATCTTTCTGAAAAGCTCTTTCACTCCTTCGAGATCGACGCCTTCGGGATTTTCAATTGCTTCATCAACGAACGAGCCGAAGTCAGGGTCTTGAAGCACTTTTGAAATTTCGGCGTCATTCATGATGATGAGATCTCCCGTCCGGTGCTCTGCATTAGTCTCGGCAATCCCGGGAACAATGCGGAGAAAGAAACCGGCGCGCATGCCCTGCGTCGTATTGGCAGCCATTTTGATCGCCTCGGATGGCTTCATTCCCATCTCTTTGGCCTTCGCGAGTTGGTCGCCATTCACAATTTCATGCACATTTCCGTCCGCGAGACTGGAATGAATCGTGAGGAGGTCCCCGTCGAGTTCGAATCGCAGGCTTCCCCCCTTTTGATCACCGAAAGCCTGCCCTCTGGCTTCAATGAACTCCTTTGCCTTTCCCGGCACCGTGTTTTGATCAATCACGATTTGCCTGATGTCTTCAAATGCGTAAACCACGATGTATCCCTCCCAGCCTTCGCTGTCTTTTCCGATTTCGTGTCGTGTGTAGGTAACTCCCGCTCCGTAGTTTTCGGCATCCTTCGTGAGGGCTTTCTCATGAGGTGTCATGATCTCACGAATGATTCCGAGATTGGCCGCTTCCATCGGAATGCCCGCCTGCGGCCCCATCGCTTCAAACTGCTCTAGAAAAGCTGCAACCTGAGGGGAGAAATGGTAGCGCGATATGATCTCGCCGCTGCCATCGCGTTCCAGCTTCACGACCGTTGAAGTTCTCACGCAGGAAGAGCAGACTCCGACGGTCAGGAAAGCGAGGGCGGTTAAAAAGAATCGTCTCATTGCGGGAAACTACTCATCTTCCCCGGCCTTCGTAAATGACGCAATCAGTGCCCCTATTGACGGTCTCGCTTGAAGATTCGGTTAAAGAGACCACCTCGCTGAGGCTCCGGTGGCCTTGCCTGCTGTTCTGCAGGATTAACCTGCTCCAGAACAGGTGCCTGACCTGCCGGACCGCTGCGAAAGATCGATCCCCCCATGGAGTCGCGGTAGGAATACTCGTCGAGATCACCGGGATCAGCCTCTTTGAGGGCAGTGGCGGCATCACGAACCCGATTGTAATTTTCTTCGGTCAGATACTGATCCAGGAAAGCTCCCACGACCGGAGCAGCATTTTTGCTACCTCCCACTTTCTCGCCGGGTTCGCCCTCGTAAATCACGGCGAAGGAATAGATGGGATACTTCGAAGGAAAATAGCCGGCGAACCACGCGATGTTCTGCTTTTGCTCGACCTTCCACTGACCGGTTCCGGTTTTTCCAGAAACCGTAATCTTGTGATAGGCCGCTTTCCCAGTCCCATTGCCGGCATTGACGACGTCATACATTCCGCGCCGTACGGTGCGGAGAGAGTACCCGTCGACATTGAGGGAATTGGCGACCTCGGTCGGGAATGATCTCACAATCTCGTGATTCAAATCCTGAATCTGGAGCACAAGACGCGGCTTCATGACTTCGCGCCCATTCCCGACTGCGGCCATCATTTTGGCGACCTGAAGCGGCGTCGTTTCCACTTTCCCCTGACCGATACTCATGACGGCTTCTTCGCCATCAGACATCATGTAGCCGTATTTATCGAGCCACCAACGGTTATTCGGAATGAATCCCTCAACTTCGTTGAGCGGGATACCCGTCTTCTGCCCGAGCCCAAGTCGGGTCGCCATGTAGCTCATCGAATCAGCACCGGCCGAGATCGCGACTTCGTAAAACCAGGTGTTGCAGGAACGGGTCAGCGCGGTGACAACATTCATCATTCCCTCGCCTTCGACGTTCCAGTTTCTCATCGTGAGATTACCGACACTCCAGGCATTCGGGCAGGGATACATGTCGCCCGCGGAGATGTATCCACTTTCAAGAAAGCCAAGGGCTACCGGCACCTTGAAAGTCGAAGCCGGCGGATAAGCGGCCCGATAAGCTCTTGGGAACAATGGCTTGGCCGGATCCTCAATGAGGGCACTGTACTTTTCCTGCGAAATCGACGGAATGAAATCGTTCGGATTAAACTGCGGGTAGCTCGCCATCGCCACGATATCACCCGTGCGGACATCGAGGACGACCATGGCACCGCGTTTCACTTTCTCCGCGAGAAGTGATTCGCAAATTCGCTGCATCTCCAGATCGATCGCCGTGACGACGTTGTAGCCCGGCTTCGGCTTGGACAGCACGTCTTCTTTAATTTTGGTCCCGTCCTCTTTAAAGAGCACATTCACTCGACCGTCCTGTCCCCTCAAGTCGGTCTCAAAGGCCTCTTCGAGACCGTCAACGCCAACACCCTGGCCCCAGAGCGGCTCATCGTTCACGATCGGCCCAGTCGTGCGCGGCGGGCGTTTCCCCACGTATCCGATGACATGCGAAAGCGCCTCTCCCTGCGGGTAATGGCGCACATAAACAGGGTGCAGCTTCAGCCCCTCCATCTGCTGGCGGCCCAACTCATCGACTTCTTCTTCAGTAAGCACGGAGGAAAAAGTCAGAGGAAACCACCGGCGTTCTTTATAATGCTCCAAGACGGTCCTGCCGGGCAAATCCCACTCGGATCCAAGGATGTTGTTCACATGAAGAATCCGCTCACCTGCATAGCGAAGCACTTCGGCGTCCTCCACGTCTTTCCCGAGAAAAGGAAAACTAATTGCGGCATAGTAAGAGACCTTGCTCTGCGCGAGCGGATATCCATTCCGGTCGAGCATCTGCCCGCGTGGAGCCGGGATCGTAAAGGTGAACGTTCTCGCCTCGGTTCGAGTCATGAAGTCCGTCCCGAGCTTTGCCTGCGGTTCAGAATTGGACCTCGCCCGGAGAGCACTGGCAGTCAATGGAGCGCGGCCCGGCGTCACGCCTTCCATATTTTTGATGGTCGAGTCCTCTTCTGCGACCTCTTCCTGCAAGGTCGCGTCTTCCGCCATTTCCACTTCCTCCTCTTCCCCCGTCTCTTCGTCCCCAATCAGTTCCGTCGGAATCTCTACCACTTCGACGTCATCAACGCTCATGGGTTGAGCGACAATCACGGCCCGGGCCGCCGCCGGAGCTGCTTCTTCAAAGCGGGGAATCGCTATCGTATCGGGAACTGCCGGCTGATCCTGAATCGGAACGGCAGGGGCATCAATAATCGCCTGGGCACCCTCGCCAAGACCGCTCTGAACCGTCTGCGCCTGCAGAAGGGAAAGGGAAATTGCCGCAGGGAGAACGGAAAGGAGAAGTAGAAAGGGTCGTAAGCTCGCCATGCAAGTCGATGGTTAAGGAATCCAGAATAGCACGAAATCAGACTCTGGCCCAATCCCAATACGGGCGAACTCCTAGTGAGTTTTCAAAAAATGAGCAATTTCGTCCGCTAATTTCGCGGTGATGCCTGAAACCTCAGTAAAATCACTCGCAGAAGTCTTCCTCATCCGGCTCACGGAACCGAATTTTTCGAGAAGTCGCTCTTTCCTCGCCCGGCTGATCCCGGGACAATCATCGAGGATGCTTTCCTCGACGCGACGCTTCATGAGAAGCTGATGGTAGCCATTTGCAAAACGGTGTGCTTCATCGCGGATTCGCTGCAAGAGCTTGAGCGCGCCTTTGCTGTGGGGAATCACGATCGGCTCCGACTCCCCCGGCACGAAGACTTCCTCGCGCTGCTTCGCGAGACCGATCACAGGCAGATCATGAAGTCCGAGGCGGTTCAACTCCTTGACCGCCATACTGAGTTGGCCTTTTCCCCCATCGACGATAACGAGATCGGGGAGCCGGACAAAAGGTTTCTTTTTCGCGGTTTCCGCCTCTTTCAACTCCTCTTCAAGACGCCGCATCACATCGAGCGGATTTTCCTGCGAGGCATCAGCGACGTCTTCGCCAACCCGCTCGCGCGCTTCCAGGAGGATGCGGGAATAGCGCCGACGAATGACCTCGGCCATGCTCGCAAAGTCATCCTGCCCTTTGACTGTCCTGATCCGATATCGCCGGTAATTGCTATTGTCCGAGACCCCGTTTCGAAAACGCACCATCGAGGCGACGATGTGATTCGAGGAAATGTTCGAAATATCGAAGCACTCCATCACCGTTGGCGCGCGGTCCATCTGGAGATACTCCTGCAACTCTTTGACATCTTCTTCGGGGTTGATTGCCTTTCCGGGCACGCCCCGCCTCTTAAACTGACGGGTTGGTCGCAGCGTCTTTTTCAGGTTCTCAATCATGTCCCGCAGCTCCGCCGCCCGCTCAAAGTCGAGATTTTGAGCCGCTTCCGCCATTTCCTCCTCGATGGAGCGGACGAGATCTTTGGAATGTCCCGCGATGAACTCGCAAGCCTGGTCGACTTTCGCCATGTATTCTTCTCGCGTGATCCGCCCGATACAGGGCGCGGTGCAGTTTTTGATGACGTCGTTGGAGCAATGCTGATACTCCTTTTCCCCGGGATTCAGGGGACGGCAACTACGGAGCCCGAACTCGCGATTCATCCAGGAAACAGTCTGGCGCAAGGCTCCCGAATGCGCAAAGGGCCCAAAATACCGCGCTCCGTCCTCTTTTTTTAACCGGGTCAGCTGAAACTTCGGCCACGGCTCATCCGGGTGAACTTTGACGAGGAGAAATCGTTTATCGTCGCGGAAAGCGATGTTGTACTTCGGCCGATATTCTTTAATCAGCTTTCCTTCGAGCAGCAATGCCTCGGGTTCGTTTCGAACCTCGTGAATGTCGAAATCCCAAATACTTTGAATCAGCGCCCGCGTCTTGTGCTCAGCGAGGCGCTGGCGTGACGGGGTGAAATAGGAGGCGAGTCGCTTGCGAAGATCACGCGCTTTTCCCACATAAATCACCGTGCCAAAGCGATCCCGATGCAGGTAGACGCCCGGTTTATGAGGAACGTCCCGTAGCTTTTTCTGAAGATCTGGTTTGGCTTCGCTGGGCACAGGACAGGTTACGATAAAAAGAGCGGACGCTCAGCGGAAAAATTCAGGGAAGAGTGAGCCATTCCTCACCCTGCTCCGCATTTGCGAAGCGCAAAGGCTTTCCGCCCTTCATCGGATTTGGGACGCGGAGTCGAAAAGGACCGTCGCCGCTAACCTCAGCTTCCCAGGTCTGCACTTCGCCCGGAAGAATTCCCCGCAAATCAAAACGGGCGACGATCTCATCGCCCTGCGCCAGGTCGACCGGCCAATTTTGATAGAAAGGAGCGACGCCCGTGTTTTTCACGGTGATACGGCGAAGCAGTCTTGATGGCCCCGCCCCGGTAAGCAAGGAGACAGTGTCACATGAAGAGACAAAGAACTCATAACCCAGCGCCTGCGCCGCTTTGATCGCGGTCGCCTTACGCTCGTCTGACAAGGCATATCGCGCCGAAAACAATCCTGTGTCCATGAGCCAGGTTGCATGGGTCTCGGTGACACATTCAAAGAATCCCTGCGCCTTTGGATGAGGATCTCCCGTGAAACTCCGCTCCCACAATTCGGGGCGGAATTCTCCGCCGATCGGATCGGTCTTCCAGGCTTCAAGGGCACCCGCTTTTTCCAGAAGCGGTATAAAGAACCAACTGTCCTCCTCCCGACCCGTTTTGAGCGTGGCCCAGTCGAAGGAGTCATCGTGATAGCCAAATCCCCTGTCAATATTCTCGGCGTAATCAAGGCGCCCTCGCCCTGCTGGATACCGGAGCAAGATGGGAGTTTTCGTAAAGGCCTCATTGAAGGCATCAAGAACGAGACGCTGCGCTCCCCTTGAAGCCCAAAGGTCCTCGCGTGGATAATTGTGCCACTCACCCCATGACCCGAGGAGCCCTGCTGTGATAAACCCTACTCGCGGATCGCCATCGTACTGAACTCCTAGCGCCCGAATAAAATCCAGGAGTGCGATGCGCATCAGTGGATGCTCGTAATCAGGAGTGTGACTTTCTTTCCCGTCTGAATCCTTCCAAACGGTAATCCCAACTCCCTCTTCCACTAAGAAGTCAGGAATCTGGCGAGGGCGCCCGGGATACTCAGACATCACCCGGAAGATGAGCTGACAGCCGCGCGACTGAGTCACTGCGAGCTTTTCCTCAATTTGGCTCCAATCAAAAGTATCCGGACCCGGCATGAGATCCCGCAGCGCAAAGTAGTGAAACTCCAGGCTGTGAGGAAAGCGCTCCCATTCGTCAATCTCGACATAGGGGACAAAGCCCTTGAGCGGGTTATCCGGCGGTGCCGGGGCATATTCCAAAGCAACTGCTTCACCGAAGCTGGGAGAGATCAGGGTGAAAGAAACGATGAGAGAAACAACAAACTTCACCCGCGCAGTTTGGGATCGCCAGGCCCTTGAAGCAAGCCCGTAGGTCTGGAGCGGGAACTAAACGATATTCATATCCTGCGAGCGGACCGCACGCAGTTCCCCAGACCGGAATAAGCACCTCTAATTTTAATTTAATTTATGGGAATTATGATTTACTGTCTTTTATCATGATTTCCGTCTCCCGTCCTGTATTGACCATTCTTCTCGCGAGCGTGCTGACAGGATTTGCCCCAACGCTCTTTGCGAAGGACGAATCCCTGAAAGTCTGGCCTGAAAAAATCGACGGCGGATATCGCTTATACGCTCGAACCGCCGACGATTTCCCCAGAAGCCTGCAAGTATCTCTCACTTCCCTGAAGAATCTGCGATCCACCGCAACGCTCCCTTTTCAAACCGTTGTCACCAACGGCTCCGCCGGGGTTCATCTTTTCGATCTGCAGATCGTCAACCGAACCGGTCGCAACAAGTTCAATTTCGAATACGAGTTCGTATCCGGAAATTTCGAATCAGCTCGACACGATGAGTCACATGTCTACGTCCTGCCATTCCAGCATGGGACGAAGCACCTCCTCAGCCAGGGGTATCATGGCAAATTCTCTCATTCAGAGCCGGGTCGCGAATACGCCATCGATTTCACGATGCCCGAAAACACGGGCATCATCGCCGCCCGCGCAGGAACTGTCGTCACCGTGAGAACGGACTCGAATCGCGGAGGGTCGAACAAATCTTTTGAAGACGACGGCAATTATATCACGATCCTTCACAACGACGGCTCGCTCGCCGAATATGTGCATCTCATCCGGGGCGGGGCCTTTGTGCGGCCCGGACAGATCGTCGAAGCCGGGGATAAAATCGGTCTGAGTGGAAACACGGGGCGTTCCACCGGACCTCATCTTCACTTCCATGTCGGTGTCCCCACCGCGTCCGGAAAACTCCGAACGTTACCGACTAGGTTCCTCAGCGCGCAAAAGGAAGCCATTTCCCCGACACAGGGACAGATCTACTATGCGTATCATCCGGGCAAACCCGCCTTCAGCGCACCGGCCAGTCGCGCCGCTGACCTCACCAACTTAGAAAGTCACCGCACTGAAATCCCCCGCGAAAACAAAATCAGCACTCGCGCTGAGACCATCGACGGCGCCGTCGTCGTTTTTCTCCGGAACGGCTACACCGAGGCAAAAGAAATTCTCCTGACCCTGCCAACGATGGAGAACCTAAATCCAAGTAAGACCGTCCCGCTTTCCATCGTCGTGGAACCTCAAACGGAACGTTTTGCGGTCCTCTTGAAACAGCGCGACTTCACGATTCCCTTTCGCTACGAAACCGCCTGGAAATATCGGAGCGCAAATTAGTCGCTCCGCCATTACGCAGAAAAAGGTGCCGCGAATACGGGGCTGATGCCATCTCGTTCGTTCGTTACCTTGGTTTTGTGAATTCCCGTTTACCATCCGGTCTCGTCGTCCTTGCCTCCCTCGGCCTGATCTTATCCGCGAACGCGGCGAACCAAGTCGATTTCGCGCGGGACATCCGGCCAATTCTCAACGCCAAGTGCACCGGCTGTCACGGCGGCGTGAAAAAGGCGGGCGGCGTTTCTTTTGTTTACGAAAACCAGGTCATCAATTTCGAAGGGGAAACGGGCAATCCTGTCGTCGTCCCGAATGACGTCGATGCCTCAGAACTTTTCTTCCGCATCACCCTGCCCGCCGATGACATCGACCGGATGCCGCCTGCCGACGAGCATCCCAAAGGCCTCAACGAAGATGAAATCGCTCTATTCAAACAATGGATCGAAGAAGGGGCAGACTGGCGCGGACACTGGTCTTTCGAAAAGCCCGAAGTGAGCGAGGCCCCTGCCGTGAAAACCGCAAAGACCGGGATTGATCGCTTTGTCCTCGCCCGCCTCGCAAAGGAAGGCCTCACCTCCTCTCCCTCGGCGGAACCGGCCCGGCTCCTTCGTCGCCTCTCTCTCGACCTCACGGGACTTCCCCCTACCCTCGCAGAACTTGACGCCTTCATCGCCGATCACGCCGAAGACCCTGACAAAGCCATTTCCGCAGCCGTCGATGAGCGCCTCGCCCGACCCGCCTTCGGCGAAAAATGGTCCACGATGTGGCTCGATCTCGTGCGCTACGCCGACTCCCGCGGCCTCGGGCAGGATGGCAAACGCAACATCTGGCCTTACCGCGACTGGGTCGTGAACGCCTTTAACAATGACATGCCGTTCGATCAATTCACAATCCGCCAACTCGCGGGCGATCTCCTCCCCGAACCGACGATCGACGACCTCATCGCCACCGCCGCTCATCGCAACACACAGACAAACAACGAAGGCGGCACCGACGACGAAGAGTTCCGCGTCGAAGCCGTCATCGACCGGATCAACACGACCTGGCAGGCCTGGGGCTCAATCACTTTCGGCTGCGTTCAGTGCCACGATCACCCCTACGAAGCCTTTCACCACGATGACTACTATGAGTTCATGGCCTTCTTCAACAACACGGCCGACTCCGATCTGAATAACGACGAGCCACTCCTCCAGGTACCGACTGATCCGGCAAAGCGGGAGGAAGCCGCCCGCCTTGATCGTGAAATTCGTGACCTCCAAACCCGGCTCTGGAATTCAGGACGGAGCCTTGCCAGTTCCGTCGCCTGGACCCCGCTTGCTTTCGATAATGTCAGCACAAGCAACAACACACTCATTGAAACCGATGAGGTCGGCGGGCAGCACCATTTTTTCACGAAGGGAACCGTGCAGCGGGGCCCCATTTATCGCCTCTACCCGACCCTGCCGAAATCAGGAAAGGCGATCACCGGATTCAAACTCACGGTTCTCCCGACCGATGCCGAAAAAGCACTCCGGGATTCTGAGTGGGGATTCGAGGTCAGCGAACTCGAAGTCGAACTACTCGACGAAAAAAACGAGGTCACGAAGATCGAGTTTGCCGCCAGCGTCGCCGACATTCCCTTTTTGCCGCACAAACCTGAAACCCTCATCGGCAACAGCGGAAGTGGGTTCCAGGCTTGGACCCGCCTGCACCACGCGCGGGAACTCACGATCATTCCGGCGGAGCCGATCACGCCCGGTGAGAAGACGCTCCGAATTCGCCTCTCCAACAAAGGATTCCTCCTCGGCGCGTTCCCTCTCGTGATCAAGCGTGGCTACCTCGAAGTCAGTTCGGATCCCGCGCTGATTGCTTTTGCCAAATCAGAAGAGCGAACCGGCATGACAAAAAATCTCATCGCACTTCAAGCCGAGCGGAAGAAGATTCCCTCGACGACCCTGCCGGTCATGGCGGAGCGACATGCCTCGATCACCCGCCCCACTCATGTCTTCGCGCGGGGCAATTTTCTCGAGAAAGACAAAGCGGTCACGGCGGGGCTGCCGAACAGTCTCCCGCCGCTTTCCGGGGGCAAAAACCCCACCCGCCTCGACATGGCGAAATGGTGGGTCTCCGGCGATCACCCCATGACCTCCCGCGTTTTCGTGAACCGGGTTTGGGAACAACTCTTCGGCACCGGCCTTGTTGCGACGCTCGAAGACTTTGGATCGTCCGGAGAGAAACCGAGCCACCCGGAGTTGCTCGATTACCTCGCGCTCAAATTCCAGAATGACGACGCCTGGAGCATGAAAGCAATCGTCCGTGAAATCGTCCTTTCCTCGACCTACCAGCAAGCCGCCAAAGCCTCACCGGAATTGATCAAACGCGACCCGGCGAACCGCCTTCTCGCCCGAGGGCCGCGCAATCGTCTTGCCGCTGAAATCCTGCGGGATCAAGCGCTCGCGATCGGAGGACTCCTCACCGAAAAGGTCGGCGGACCTCCTGTCTATCCCCCGATTCCCACTGGTGTCTGGAAGCCGTTTCAAGCCGGAGACAAATGGGAGACTCCAGCGCGTGGCGAGGAAAATCGCTATCGCCGCGCACTCTACACTTACACAAAGCGCAGCATCCCCTTTCCCTCGATGGCAACCTTCGACGCTCCCTCCCGCGAATTCTGCAGCCCTCGTCGCCTCGAGTCTAACACTCCCCTCCAAGCGCTCACGATGCTCAACGACGAAGCCATGACTGAAGCCGCCGCCGGTCTCGCCCGCCGCATGAAATACGAGACCGAAGGGACCATCGCGGATAAGCTGACCGCCGGCTATCGCATCGCGACGGCACGCCTACCTTCCGACGAAAAATTAAGCGAACTCGTCGGCCTCTTCGACAAGCTCGAAGCACAATACGCATCCGAACCTGAACTGAAAAAGGGACTAGCCGGAACCGCCGACGGCGCTGCCTACACCATCGTTGCTCAGGTCATTCTGAATCTCGACGAAGTCCTCACGAAATAATCTGATGCAGCCGGAAATCCTCCTTAACGAACTTCGAAAGCGGCAGCTCGAAGCAGATACCCGACGCCAATTTTTAAAAACCTGCACGACAGGGATGGGCAGCTTTTTCATGGCGAACCAACTCGCGGGAGCGGCGGCGCCACAGCACGACCCGGGCAATCCGCTCAGTGCGCTGCAGCCGCATTTTAATCCGAAGGTTAAGCGGGTCATTTATCTGCACATGATCGGTGCTCCGAGCCAACTTGAGCTCTTCGATTACAAACCGGAGTTGGAGAAACTCGACGGCAAACCCTGCCCACAGGAATTTCTCGAAGGGAAACGTTTCGCCTTCATTCAGGGGACCCCGAACATGATGGGGCCTCAGGCAAAATTTGCCCAATACGGAGACTCCGGCGCCTGGATTTCCGACCGCCTCCCCCACCTCGCGAAACACGCCGACGATCTTTGTTTCATCAAAACGATGAACACGGATCAGTTCAACCACGGCCCCGCGCAGCTCATGGTTCACACCGGCCACGCCCAGATGGGCTACCCCTCGATTGGATCATGGGTCACCTGGGGAATGGGGTCGGAAAATGCCGACATGCCCGGCTTCATGGTGCTTTTGTCAGGGGGCCGCCAACCCCGCGTCGGCAAAGCTCTTTGGAGCGCCGGCTTTCTGCCGTCCGTCTACCAGGGCGTGCAATGTCGATCTGTCGGTGATCCAGTCCTCAATGTTTCGAACCCCGCCGGGACGAGCCGCGACATCCGCCGCACCGCGCTCGATGCGCTGAACAAGCTCAATCAGAGCACCTTCGACGAATTCGGTGATCCGGAGACCCTGACGCGGATCGCTCAATACGAAATGGCTTATCGTATGCAAACGGCGGTTCCCGAGGTCATGTCGATCGACGAAGAACCGGAGAGCGTTCACGAAATGTATGGGACCGAGCCCGGCAAAGAGAGCTTCGCGAACAACTGCCTCCTCGCCCGTCGTCTTGCCGAGCGCGGGGTCCGCTACATCCAGCTCTTTGACTGGGGATGGGACTCTCATGGCGCCTCGAAAAATGAAGCCCTCAACGGCGGCTTTCTCGACAAATGCGAACAAGTCGACAAACCGATCTCAGCCCTCCTCACCGATCTCAAACAACGCGGCATGCTCGAAGACACCCTCGTCGTCTGGAGTGGCGAGTTCGGCCGGACACCCATGCGCGAGAACCGTGGCGGCGAAGAGATGGCCCTGAAAGGCCGCGACCACAACCCGAGCGCCTTCACCCTCTGGATGGCCGGAGCCGGCGTCAAAGCCGGAACGACCTACGGCGAGACCGACCCAATAGGGTATGATGCCGCACTTAACCCTGTTCGGGTCAATGATTTCCACGCCACCCTTCTGCACCTGTTAGGGTTTAACCACAAACATCTCACTGTCCCGTTTCAGGGCCTGCAGCAAAAGCTGACCGGCGTGAATCATGCCGAGATTGTCAAAGGCGTCCTGAGCTGAAACTCCTTTTTCCGGCGAAGCAAAGCACCGTAGCACGGGTTGCCTAACCCGTCTCTGGCAAGGCTTTCGCAAAGACGGGTTGGGCAACCCGTCCTACTCGGCATGAAAGACTAAGCCCACGCACAAAAAAGCCCAACCGGTTTCCCGATCAGGCTCTTCGAAAATCTGAAGGTCAAAAATCTCAGTGCGTGTGAAAGTCAGGCTCTTTGCCCTCATACGCTCGATAGAGATCAAAGATTGAAGTCTTCAGCGCTTCGGCGACTTCATCTGAAGGATTCTGCTTCGCCGTCATCGCGGCACGCATCACGGTGTGCGCAGCCATGAGGGCCTTCTCGTAATTCTCGGCATCAGGCTTGATGCGCTGCGCCATGAAATATTCGGCGACGCTTTCGATCACTTTTTTACAGTGATCCTCTTTCGTCATGATCCAGCGAGTCGCCTGATTGACGGCCAGCGGTGTGTTTTCTTCGATGAGCTTCGCCATCTCCACATTCGCCTTCGCGATCGTGGTTTGAGCTTCGAGTAATTTCTCGAATTCGGCCTGATCAGAGAAAATTCCGCAAGGGACCTGACAGTGAGCCTGAGCTTCCTGAAGGGAGAACGAGGCAAGAGCCGCGAGGGTGAGGGCAAGAGTGAGGATAGTCTTTTTCATGAGATCTCTACGTTAAGCAAAAAACGGGAATTATTGCGAGGCTGATTTGCGTGATTCATCCAATTCAGCCTGCGTCACCGGAGCGGTTCGGTCCGCATGTTTCGCCCGCCACGCGGCGGCCTGCTCGTCGGTGATGTAGTCATCGTGACCGCCCCAGCGATTGCGGACGAAGGTCATGACCGAGGCAAGGTCGTGATCGTTGTAAATATTCTCCAGCCCGACCATGGCACCACTATATTGGCTTCCTTCGGGCGAGATCCCTTTGAGAACGATGAGGGCTAGCATCTCGGGGTCATTTTTTAAAATGACGGAATCTTCATAGGCCGGAGCGACGAGCCGGCCGTCTTTCTGAGCCCCTTTCCCCGTCATGCCGTGACAACCCGCGCAGGTCATCTTCTTCATCCGGCCGTGACGCATCGCCTTGCCTTTGTCATCGGCGAAGATCTCCGGCTGGACCGCAAAAAGAAAAGTGAGGAGGAGAATGGGAAAAAGGAGCGTCGCTTTCATGGAATAGACTTCTGCAAAAGCGAACGCTTCCGGACCAAGGACGGATCAGGATTTTTGCAGCGTTTTGCAGAGGCCTGACCGTGGCATAAACTCGCGGATGATGCCAGCAAGATGAAAGCGGAGCTGCTTCAGGCTTCGGGAAGGACAATTCAAATGCAGCCAGATCCGCTGCGCGCGGGTCAGTTGACCGGTTTGAAATCGTCCTCGCATGGGGATAAGACGAGCGAGGCCGCCATTCCAAACGACGAAATGGCCGCATGACGTTCTTTTTTTCCGCCCCGAATCGTTCAGACTCCCTCTCATGAAACGATTTCTCCTTACAGCGCTGACTCTTTGTCTTTCCGCATCTGCCTACGCGGAAAAGCCCAACATCATTTTCATCATGGCCGATGACCTCGGCTGGGCGGACATCGGGCCTTACGGAAACGACTTCATCGAAACGCCGCATCTCGACCAACTCGCCGCTGACGGAATGAAGTTCACCGACTTCTATGCCGCCGGAGCGGTGTGCTCCCCCACTCGCTGCGCGGTGCAGTCAGGGCAGAATCAGGCGCGGATTGGGATCACGGCCCACATTCCCGGCCACTGGCGGCCTTTCGAGCGGGTTCAGACACCACTCACGACGATGGCGCTGCCGCTCGACACCGTGACCGTCGCGGAGTCGCTCAAGGAGGCTGGATATGCGACCGGCTACGTCGGCAAATGGCATCTCGGCGACAGCCCGCAGTTTCAGCCCGGGCATCAGGGCTATGACTGGACTGCCGTCGTCGGAGGCCCTTTTCTCCCTGGAAAATTCCGCGTCCAGTATGGCGAGACCGGGATCAAGCCGGGACCCGATCAGTTCCGCACCGACTTCGAGGCCCAGCTCGCCGAGACCTTCGTCGCTGAGCAGGGAGACGATCCGTTTTTCCTCATGGTCTCGCCCTATGCGGTCCACATTCCCCTTTCCTCACGCTCTGATCTCGTCGCGAAGTATGAGAAGAAGGCCAAAGAAATGGGACGCGATCTCCCGCATCCTGTCTACGCGGCGATGACCGAAGAACTCGATGATCTCGTCGGGCGCGTCGTCGCTGCGGTCGAGAAAGCCGGAAAAACCGGGAGCACTCTCATCGCTTTCTCGTCAGACAATGGAGGCCTTTACCGTCGATACGATTATCAAGAGCACGCCGATGACGATGTCACGAGCAATGCGCCCCTTCGCGGCGAAAAAGGTCAGCTCTACGAAGGCGGCATCCGCGTTCCTCTTATCGTGAAATATCCCGGCGTTGTGAAAGCGGGAACCGAATCGTCCGCGATCTCGATCAGCTATGATTTTTATCCCACCTTCGCCGAGCTGGCCGGTGCACCTCTTCCCGAAAACCAGACCATCGACGGCGTCAGCCTTCTTCCGGCGCTGAAGAATCCGGAGGCAGGACTCGGGCGCTCCGCGATCCACTTCCACTACCCGCATTATCACCACCACCGGCCTGCCGCCGCGATCCGCGAGGGTGATTGGAAGCTCCTGCAATACCTCGACAACACCGGTGAAGTGGAACTCTACTTTCTCGCCGACGACCTCGGGGAAACGAACGACCTGTCCAAAGAGAAAGCCGGTCGCGTCGCCGATTTGAAGAAAAAACTGCAAGCCTGGCAGCAGTCGGTCATCGCAAGGATGCCGGTGAAGAATCCGCATTTCGACGAATCCCGCGCTCCCGAATGGTGGAGTCTGCGAAACGGCGAGCCGGTCGACAGCGAGGGCAGGAAACGCTTTCCGCCGACGGAGAAGGATCTGTGAACTACTTCGTGCTGAGCAAAGACTCGCCCGTCATTTCTTCGGGCGACTCAACTCCTAACAAAGAAAGAATCGTCGGCGCAATGTCGGCAAGTTTCCCGCTGCTGAGATTCACTTCATCGGCATCGTCGGCGACATAAATGAGCGGCACGAGATTTGTCGTGTGCGCGGTCTGCGGCGAGCCGTCGGGATTGATCATCTCCTCGCAGTTGCCGTGGTCGGCGGTGATGAGTAATTTTCCCCCGAGCGAAAGCACTTTTCCAACAACGCGTCGGACGCAGTCATCAACGCACTCGACCGCTTTGATCGCCGCCGGGACGTTGCCGGTGTGGCCGACCATGTCGGGGTTCGCGTAGTTGACGATCGCCATGTCGTAATTTTCGATGCGATCCAGGATCGTCTGCGTGACGCCCTCGGCGGACATCTCCGGCTTTTCATCGTAGGTCGCGACATCCTGAGGCGACTGCAGCATCTGGCGGTCTTCTCCCGGATTGGACACCTCGACGCCTCCGTTGAAGAAAAAGGAAACGTGAGGGTATTTCTCCGTCTCTGCGATACGCAACTGAGTCAGTCCGGCTTCAGAGACGACTTCGCCGAGGGTGTGAGTGAGTTCTTCCGGAGCGAAAATGACGGGACAGCCGTAGGTCTCGTCGTATTCGGTCATCGTGTAGTAGCTGACCTTCGGAGCGCTCTCGCGATCAAATTCAGCAAAGTCTTCTTTCAGAAAAGCGAGACTGAGCTGGCGGGCACGGTCGGCGCGGAAATTGAAGAAGAGCACGACATCGCCATCGCGGACGCGCTGCTCATTGACCGCATCGAAGACCATCGGCTTCATGAATTCGTCAGTGACGTCCCCCGCATATTTTTCTGCGACCGCCTCGGACGCGAGGATCTCTTTCGCCTCGCCTTTCCCCATGACGATGGCGTCCCACGCGAGCTTGGTCCGGTCCCAGCGCTTGTCGCGGTCCATCGCAAAGTAGCGCCCGATCACGGTGACGATCTTAGCCCCGGACTCCGCGAGTTTGTCCTCGCAGTAGCTGAGATAGCTCTTTCCGCCGGTCGGAGAAGTGTCGCGTCCGTCCGTGATCGCATGGACCATGATATCATTGACGCCCGCTGCTTTCGCCGCCGCCGCGAGGGCGCAAAGATGATCCTGATGGCTGTGAACGCCGCCGTCAGAAACGAGGCCGAGGAGGTGAAGCCGCGAGCCGGAGGCCTTTTCAAACGCCTCTTTGAGCTGCGGAATCCCGCTCAGCTCTCCGTCGGCAATCGTCTTGTTGATGCGGGTGAAATCCTGATAAACGATCCGCCCGGCACCGAGATTGAGGTGTCCGACCTCGGAATTTCCCATCTGGCCTTCGGGCAGTCCGACGTCCATCCCGCTGCAGCTCAGGTGCGCGGTGGGATATTTTTCGTGCATTTCATCCGTGAACGGAGTGTCCGCCAAACGTGGGCAATCACCCACTTTCTCAGCTCCCTCAGGTCCTGCGGGGTTGTCACCCCACCCATCACGAATGATTAAAACGACTGGTTTTTTGGCCATGTCGCAGTAGTCGGGCAGGATCGACGATTTCGCAACTGTTTCGCAGGAAGGGAATCGTCACCCGTTTCACGGGAAATAGTCATTGCCAATCTCTCCCCTTGCCTGTTTCATGGTCGATACCTGACCGAGCGAAATGCCCGAAAACCCCGCCGACGAATCGACCGAAACCACGGCCAGCTCGCCTGAGGCAGATGCCACGGCGAGTGCGCTGAAGCGTCGCACGTTCAAAAGTCGCCTCGTCAGCACACTCATTCTCGTGGGTATTCTCCTCGGTGCCCTCTGGACCGGGCAGACCTGGCTCTTCGCGGTTCTCTTCGCAATTCTCTCGATCGGCGCGTTGATCGAGTACTTTCGCCTCTTCCCGATCCGCGGCTTCCGGAGGTTTCGCTGGCAGACCTACGGGGTCAGCGTCGGGTATATCCCGCTGCTTTTCGCCCCGCTCTGGGGTTTCGAGGCGGCCTGGCTCAGTGAGCTGGACGCCCTCGCCGTCGCCCTTCTTGTCATCCTCGTGGTTCTTGAACGACTCCGCTATCCACTGGAAGGCTTTCGAACGCTCGATGAAATCGCGGCAACGATCTTCGGTTTCATCTACTGCGTGCTCCTTTTCAGCTTCATCCCGAAGCTGCTCTTGCTCCCGCTTGAGGGCACCGGAGGCAATCCCTCCTCGCACTTCTATCTGATCTACCTGGTCGCGATCACGAAACTGACCGACATGGGTGCCTACATCGTCGGGTCCCTCATCGGGCGCGACAAAATGATCCCGCACGTCAGTCCCGGAAAAACCTGGCAGGGATTCGGGGGCGCCATTTTCTTCGCGGTCGCGGGCAGCTTTGCGCTCTACTTTGCGATGGGTGACCAAATCCCGCTCATCACTCCGATCCACGCCTTTTTCCTCGCCGTGCTTCTCTCTCTCGTGGCGGTCCTCGGGGATCTTGCTGAATCAATTCTCAAACGCAGCCTTGAGGCGAAAGACAGCGGCCATGTCATGCCGGGGATCGGTGGATTCCTTGATCTCATTGACTCGGTTATTTTCACCGCTCCCGTGTTTTACATTTACCTGCTCATTTTCTCCTGACTCGATGCCCGTTCCTGACCGTCCCAAAAACGTCGTCGTCCTGGGCTCGACCGGCTCCATCGGCGAAAGCAGTCTCAAAGTCGCCCGCGACATCCCCGAGCGGATGAAAGTGGTCGGCCTCGCCGCGAATCGCAGCGTCGATACGCTCGCCGATCAGATCAACGAATTCGGCATCAAACAGGGTTGCCTCTATGACCCAACAGGGTTGGATTCGCTCATTGGAAAGCTCCCCACCGATGTCGCTTTGCACACCGGTGAGGAAGGTCTCATCGAGCTCGCGACGATGCCGGAAGCCGATCTCGTCCTCATCGCGATTGTGGGCGTGGCAGGACTCCGCCCCGCCCTCGCCGCCATTGAAGCAGGCAAGGACATCGCGGTCGCAAGCAAGGAGATTCTGGTCATGGCAGGCGAGACGGTCATGGCGGCGGCGAAGGCAAAAGGCGTCCGCGTCCTCCCTGTCGACTCGGAGCACAATGCGATTTTTCAATGCCTCGAAGACCGCTCTTCTGCAGACGTTTCACGGCTCATTCTCACTGCCTCGGGAGGGCCTTTCCGGGAACTCCCCGCCGATCAACTCGCCATCGTCACCAAGGCGCAGGCCCTGCAGCACCCGACCTGGGAGATGGGTCAGAAAATCACGATCGATTCCGCAACGCTCTTTAACAAGGGGCTCGAAATGATCGAAGCCCGCTGGCTCTTCGACATCGAAATGGCCCGCGTCGATGTCATCGTCCACCCGCAGAGCATCGTTCACAGCATGGTCGAGTTCATCGACTCCTCCGTCCTCGCGCAGCTCAGCACGACCGACATGTGTTTCCCGATTCAATACGCGATCACCTGGCCCGAGCGCGTTCCGAACACGCTTGCTCCCCTCGATTTCGCGGAACTGGCAAGGCTCGATTTCGAAGCGCCACGCTGGGATGATTTCCCCGCCCTCGGGCTTGCCAAAGAAGCAGGGACCAAAGGCGGCACGCTTCCTGCCGTGATGAATGCCGCGAACGAGATCGCAGTCGCCGCTTTTTTGCAGGACCAGATTGCGTTTCCCCGGATCTGGGAAACGGTGGAGAAGACGATGAGCATCCATGCGTGGAATCCGAAACCCTCCCTCGAGGAAATCATCGACGCCGATCTCGAAGCCAGAAGCAAAGCCGCAGAATTCATTTCATGAGCAAAAAGAAGAAGCACTACGAGGGCCGCGTCTGGATCGGCTTCGATCTCGGTGGCACCAAGATGCTCGCCAAAGTTTTTAACGACGACTACCAAACGCTCGGTCGCTCGAAGCAGAAGACACAGGGAGCAAAAGGCGCTGAATCCGGCCTTTCCCGCATGGTCGAAGTCATCGAAGCCGCCCTCGAAGATGCCGGGGTGAGACCACAACAGATTGCGGGGATCGGTGTCGGCTGCCCCGGCCCCTTGAATCTCACCAAGGGAGAAATTGTCGAGGCCCCGAATCTGAACTGGCAGAACGTCCCCATCGAAGCCTACATCGGCGACGCTTTTGACTGCCGCGCCGTGATCTGCAATGACGTCGATGCCGGCATCTACGCGGAGTATGAAGAAGGGGCCGCTCGCGACGCCCGCTGCGCCGTCGGAATTTTTCCCGGAACGGGGATTGGTGCCGGTGCGGTCATGAACGGTCAGATGGTTCGCGGCGCTCACCTTTCCTGCATGGAACTCGGTCACATCCCGCTTTTTCCCGAAACCTCCGGCGACGGGTCCGACGGAACGACTTTGGAGATGGAATGCTCCCGCCTCAAGATCGCCTCCGACGCGGCGCGGGCTGCCTACCGCGGCCTCGCCCCGAACCTGCTCAAATCCTGCGGGACCAACATTTCCAACATCACGAGTGGCAAACTCGCCGCCGCGATCGACGCTGGTGATGTTGAAATCGAACGCATCGTGCGTCGCTCTGCGGTTTTGTTAGGGTGCGGTGTCGCCACCGTCGTTCATCTTTTGTCCCCCGATGTCATCGTCCTCGGCGGAGGTCTTGTCGAAGCGATGCCGGAACTGTATTTGGAGACGGTGCGTGAGTCCGCCAAAGATCGCATTCTCGGTCCCTACAAAGACAGCTACAAAATTGTCGCGGCGGAGTTGGAAGACGACGCCGGCGTCATGGGTGCCGCCGCCTGGGCGCGGAAAGTGATCGGGGCTTAGGCGAGCACTGTCTCGACATCGGCGGAAAGGACTCTCCGACTCTCCACCAGTTCACGAACATTGACTCTCGCAGAGGTTTCTTCTCCGTCTATCGAGAGCGTGTAAACTGCTGGACCAGCCGGGAACGATGCGGGCTCGCGAAGAAGAAGAAAGTCCGGACCGGAGTGCGAAATGCTAAATTCCCTCCCGTCGGTTGCTAAAGTCATCTTAATGATAGAAGAGTGTCCAGCCATGTCAGTGGAAAACGTTGAAATCTACGCCGAACGTAACACGCTCAAGATTGAGAAGCAAATCGGGTTCGGAATTCATGGGAAGGTTTTCGCACTGCAACATCGAGGGGCTCAGTATGTCACCGTCGCAAAAATCTTCGAGGAAGAATCTCCCTACGAGCGAGAGCGAGACGTCTATTTCCGGTTTACCGACCTTGGCATTACGGAAATCGGGCGCTTTTCAGTTCCAATCCTAATCGACTACGACGACGAATTGCTGATTCTGCAAATGACTACAGTAGAACGCCCTTTCTGCCTCGATTTCGCGAGCGCTTACCTCGACGAGTTGCCGACCTATTTTCCGCCCTTTGACGAAAACTGGCATCTCGATAAGGAGAATCAATTTGGCAGCGAAGATTGGCCGGAAGTGCTCGCGGTCGTTCGTGAACTCGAAAGCCTCGGCATTCTCCAGACAGATGTTTCGCCGAGTAACATTGCGCTTTAAGCGACCGCGTGCGAAAAGGTTTCATGGGCAATTACGCAGCATCCCCGGTTTCGACAAGCAAGATGCCTCCGGGCATCCCCTACATCATCGGGAACGAGGCGGCGGAGCGCTTCAGCTTCTATGGGATGCGGACGATTCTCACCGTTTTCATGGTGAACTATCTCTGGCTCATGGGCGACTCGCCGACGGCGAAGCTTTCTGATACGGAAGCGACGAAACACTTTCACGACTTCGTCTCACTCGTCTACCTGACCCCGATTTTCGGAGCGCTCCTTGCCGATCTTTTCTTCGGGAAATTCCGGATCATCATGGTCCTTTCGGTCGTCTATTGCATCGGGCACGCCGCCCTCGCCCTCATGGGGGTGATCGGGGAAGCGCACTGGTGGTTGATCGCCGGACTGTGGCTCATTTCCATCGGATCAGGCGGCATCAAACCCTGCGTCTCGGCCCATGTCGGGGATCAGTTCGGCACCGAAAACCGGCATCTTCTTCCCCGGATTTTTAACTGGTTCTACTGGTCGATCAACCTCGGGGCCTTCCTTTCGACACTCCTCACGCCCTGGCTTTTGGAATGGTATGGACCGCACTGGGCCTTTGGTGTTCCCGGCGTGCTCATGGCTCTCGCCACGCTCGTGTTCTGGATCGGACGCTGGAAATTTGTCCACATCCCCGCGAAGGGCACGGGATTCCTCAAAGAAATGTTTAGTCCCGTCGGACTCAAGGCGATTGCGAAGCTCTTCTCGATCTACATTTTCGTCGCGATCTTCTGGGCGCTCTTTGATCAAACCGGTTCGTCCTGGGTGTTACAGGCGGAGAACATGGATCGCAACTGGCTCGGAGTTGAGTGGCTCCCCAGTCAGATTCAGGCGCTGAACCCAATTCTCATCCTGACATTCATCCCGCTTTTCTCCTACCTGATCTACCCGCTCATTGATCGCTTTTTTCCTCTCACTCCCTTGAGAAAAATCAGCATCGGCCTGTTTCTCACCGCCGCGTCTTTTGCGCTCGTCTCGATGGCGCAGGGAAAAATCGACGCCGGGGAAACGCCTTCGATTTCATGGCAGCTTTTCGCCTACGTCCTCCTCACTGCCGGAGAAGTCATGGTCTCGATTGTTTGTCTGGAATTCAGCTACACGCAGGCACCGCGATCGATGAAGTCAGTCATCATGGCGATCTTTCTGATCTCGGTTTCGCTGGGGAATCAGTTCACCTCCGCGATCAACCATTTCATTCAGGTCGAGAGTCCACTCACGCAAATCGAATCCGTTTCGAACGAAGTCGCACACGGAGGATTCGATCAGGAATCCGGGACCAAAGACGACCTGCAGCTCACTTTTGACGAGGAGGGAAAACGGACCGCGCTGAACTTCGCGGGCCGGGCGGATCTCGATCAGCTCCTCGATCAGTTCGTGACCGAGATTCAAGAGAATGCGTTTGCCGCCCCAACCACAGAACGCGGCGCGGAACTCGCGGCTTCGGTGAATGATCCCTGGGGCAAACCTTACCAGTTCCGAGTCATCAATCGGAACCAGATGCGCGTCTGGAGCGATGGAGCCGATGGAGAAGCGCTCACGCCCTGGGATCAGGGTGCGGTCCTCAAAATTTCCCGCCCCGACGAAAGCGAACCCTCCGCCTTCGCTGCCTTCTTTGATCACTTCCGTCCCGATGAGCCGTGGCTCGAAAAGCGGAAGGCGGAACTGGGCGTCGAGACGAAGGCCGAAGCAAACGCCGCCGGTCCCGGGGTTTCCCGCGATTACTTCGTCGGAGGCCTCGTAAAACTCGAAGGCGCGAGCTACTTCTGGTTCTTCACCGTAGTCATGTTTGGAGCCGCCGGTCTTTTCGTGATCGTCGCGAAGCTCTACCGACCGAAAGAATACTTCCATGACGAAGCCGATGCCGCCGAAGCACGGGAAGAGGCGATCGGGAACTGAATGGGTGACCACTCCGGTTCTTGCGAGGCGAATGCAAAACGTAGCGGAACGGGTCACCGTTCCGGATCGCGACGGACCGGGGCAACGGGGGGCGGAAGGCTCACGCCGTCTGCTACGGGCTCAGGTGAATGCGAAGCTTAATCAAATCCTGATAAGTGAAGATCAGTGTCAATCAGTGGTTCCGCTAAGCTCGCTCAGCTTCAGAACATGCCGATGCTGCTCGTCGCCGAAGATGTCGATGCAGCGGAAGGTGACCTGCGGATCTTCGAGGGTCGTGTCGAACTCCATCAATCCGAAGGAACAGGTCTCGTTGTAGCCCCAGATCAATCCCGGAGTTTTCACGACATCGTGGACGTGTTTATTGGTGAGCCGTGAGCTCATGAATTCATACAGCGGGTAGCCCTCTTTCCGGTCAATCTTTCTTAGATCCGTGCGATGCCGGTCCGCGGCGACGAGGAAGACCCCGTCGAGTTTTTCCTCTGCAATGAAGGCGAAAATTTCCTCGCGCTCCTCAGGAAAACCATCCCACGGATCTTTGCTTCCCGGTTTAATCTTCGGAGTGAAGGGCACCGGCGAGACGATAATCTTAAAAGTCGCTTCCGATTTTTTCAGCCCGTCGAGAAGCCACGTTTTCTGAAACGATCCTAACATGCTGCCCGATTTCCGATCCCGGTAATAGCGTCCATCAAGCATGAAGAACTGAACATCACCGATCTCAAAATCATACCAGCAGCCGGGGTTCTCCCGCCCGCCACCGTAGCCGGGATTGACCCAGTTCTGTCGGAAGACCTCAAGGACGGGCCGCTTCCAGGCAGGCGTTTCAATTTCGGGACCGGGGCTGCAATCGTTATCGCCGAAATCGTGATCATCGTAGATCGAATAGACCGGGACTTTGGAAACAAGCGCTCTCCACTTCGGCTCGCTCTGACGCCGATAGTAGCAATAGTGCTGCGTCGCGACATGCTCAGGATCGTCGATGTAGACATTGTCGCCGAGCATGAGCAGTGCATCGGAATTCGTCCCGGCGATCACATCCCACATCATATGATAGTCCGGCACAAACCCCGCCCCGCCGCCAAACGCGACTTTGAATGAAGCCGGACTTCCGGCGTCTGATCGCGTCGTGAAGGCAAAAGGAACGAGTTGCTCTTCCCCGTGAGTGACGAATCCCTCGTAGCTGGTTCCGGGCTCCAGTCCATTCAGCGTGAGAACGGCGGTAAAATCAGACAGAGCATTGGATGCGGTTTCGGGAATTTTAACGGATGGATTCACCTCGCCGGAGAGTTGTAATGAAAGGAAGCACTCGCCCTTCGTCCGAACCCAGATCGAGGCCTCCGAATCGGTGATATTTCCCAGCATGGGGCCGTGGATAATGGTTCCGACCTCAGCGATTCCGGGAAGCTGTCCAAACCGGGGGCTCTCCCTCAGCGCCTTGAGCAATTCACCGGAACCGGCATAGAGGCGTTCCGTCCCTAATACTCCGCGCTTCAGATGTTCTTCAGCCAAATCAATTGCGACTTCCACTTCACCTTCGGACAATGCTTTTAGGATTCGAACCATGCCCGTCTCTTCATCACCGGCATCACCGCTCTTCTTAGATTCGACGAGCGCCTTCTCAAAATCACCGCTTTCGCCTTTGCCCAGCTCGATCATCGCGTTCCGCTGAATGTCATGCTGAGCATGAACGCTGGAAAGAAATCCGAAGATGAGGAACAGGAGAAAAATACGGTAAGTGAGCATGAATCCCATGAAACAGAGAGAAGGCCACCGCATCAACCCCAAAAGTGCCACAATTCCGACGGGAAAAAATCTCAGGCTACCCACTTGATTCACGGCAGAATCCAAGTAGAATCCCCCTCCCGTATAACTCTATGGTGTAACGGTAGCACAACAGATTTTGGTTCTGTTTGTCAAGGTTCGAATCCTTGTAGAGTTGCCACTTCTTTCTTTCCCATTGTCGGGACATCCTGCGGTCGCTAACCTGAGCCTTATGCGCACCTTACTCATTCTCGGACGAGTCTCCAATCTCCCCACGATATGGACCAATGTGCTCGTCGGCTGGTTCCTCTGCGGTGGTGGATGGAATGCCGAACTTGGCTGGATCGCTCTCGGCGTGAGCTTTCTCTACCTTGGCGGCATGACGCTGAACGATGCCTTCGATGCAGACTGGGACCGTGAGTTCGCCCCGGAGCGCCCCATCCCCGCCGGAAAGATTACCCGGGGAGCGGTATGGGCCGTCGGTGTCGTCGAAATGCTGGCCGGGGTTCTCGTTCTCCTCGCGCTTTCGACCTTTCATCCGCTCATCCTCGTCGGGCTCATTCAGGCGATTTTGCTCTACAATTTTCTCCACAAACGCTGGCGGGGATCGGTTCTCATCATGGGACTGTGCCGCGCTCTTGTCTACGTGGGGGCGGGAAGCGCCGTCGTCGCGCAGACAAGTTCGATCGAGGTCTCGGCGGTGGTCTACTTCGTCGCAGCGGCCGTCGTCATTTACATTGCGGGGCTCACGCTCGCAGCGCGGAGTGAGCATCTCAAATCACCTTCGGGAATCTCTTTCCTGAATCGGATCATGCTGCTGCTGCCGATTTTGTTTCCGCTCTTTGCTTCACGCATCATGCCGACAGGCCCCGTCCAGATCGCGCTTGTCGTCGTCGGGGTCATCGGGATCTGGTCGTGGATCGTGATCATGCGCAAAGCGCTCGCGGAGAAGATTCCGAAAGGCATTGCTTTTGCAATTGCCGGGATCGCCTTTTACGACGCCGCGACAGTGGCCTTCGCTGACTGGCGAGCGGCGGTGCTTTGCCTCGCCTTGTTCGGGATCACCCTCGTTGCACAGCGTTTTATCCCTGCTACCTGAATCTGATTTTTCATGAATACTTCGCTTATCATCAGCGTGATCGGACCTGATCGACCCGGTTTGATTCAGCAATTATCTTCCGTCGTGACTGCTGCGGGCGGCAACTGGGAAGGGAGCCGCCTCATGCAACTCGCGGGTCAATTTGCGGGCATGGTTCAAGTCGTGCTTCCTGACTCCCATTTGGCGGCGCTTGAAAGCGAACTCTCGAAATTGGAGGAAAAGGGCCTCACCGTTTCGGTGATCCATGCCGGCGAGGAGCCTGGCGGCGGTGAGAAAACCGGAAAGCTCCTCACCCTCGAAGTCGTCGGTCAGGACCGCGCCGGCATTGTTGCTTCGATTTCAGAAACGCTCGCCAGCCTCGGGGTGAATGTGATCGAACTCGCGACCGACTGCAAACCCGCCGCCTGGTCCGGGGAAACTCACTTTTTCACTGAGGCGACGATTTCACTGCCCGAGTCGGTCAGTGAGGAAACGCTGCGAGAGAAGATCGAAGCCATTTCGGATGATCTGATGGTGGAGTTTCCGGGGTGAATCGGGCAGGACCAGTGAAACAAGGGCAGGAATGCCCTCGCTACCGGATTCTTCGCTCCGCTTAAAACGGTTCGGGACGCTCCTCTTCCTCGGGAGTGGGCTCAGGAGTCGTGGGCTCTTCGACAGCAGCCGGTGCCTCCGGTTCCGGAGTAACCTCCGGCTCGCCCCACTCATACCGCTCGAGCGGACGCACCAACCTACCTGGCAGCGGTCGCACTCGCTCCTGAACATTTTTCGCGAGTTCTCCCGCGACCTGATAGCCACGGTCAAACATCTCCATCTTCGCATCGAGATTGTCGATGTAATGAAGCGCTTGAGCCTCGGGGGTCTTCGGCACGACCGGCGATCCGAACTCCAGCTCGCCATGATGCGAGACGATGAGATGCAGCAAATGCAGCCTGACCCGCTCCGAAGGCGGCTCGAGGAGGGACCACTCTTTTGCCTGCGTCTCGTCCTCGATGAGGTCGCGCCAGAGCTTGTTCACGATTTCCATCCCGAGCGGAATATGCCCGATCAGTTCGCTGATTTCGGTGAAGGGCATCGTGAAGCCATCGGCAGAGTAGGCGTTTTCCCAAAGCTTGCCGACATCGTGAAAAAGCACGCCGGAGACGAGGAGATCACGGTTCAGCATCGGGTAAGCCACACACACCTGCACCGCTGTGCGCATCATCTGGGCAACGTGCTCGACGAGTCCCCCGCGCCGGGCGTGATGGTAGTCCCGCGCCGCGCCAGTCCGCTGCATCCGCTCGCCAAACCGGGCGAGAAAAGACCCACACAATGCCCGCAGTCTCGGGTCGCTGATCGTCGCCGTTGTTTCGGTGATAAAGGTGAAATCCACCTCCTGCTTCTGCCTCAATTCAGCCGAACCAGAAAGAACCTGCGCCGACTCCTCCGGATTCAAAGCGCGAACGCTCCAGTTTTTGCCATCGACGGATCGACCGTCATTGCCCAGTGAGAACTCGCCGGTGACTTCGTAAAAATGCCGTTCTTTCAGTTCACTGCAAAAGGCAAACATCGGCGTGTTGTTCCAGACCCGCAGGACGAGACTTTCCTCCGCATCGGCAAAACCGACTTCGTAAAACGGGTTTCCCGTCTTCGTCATTTTCTGCCGGCATTTTTCGAGCTGCGCATGGCAAAGCGCCTCCATCCCGACCGGTCCGGCCTGTTGCTTCAGTTCTCTCAGGGTAATCAACTCCATCCACAGCGAGCCTAGTGGAACAAAGATTCACTGACCACCAAAACCTCGATCTGATCCGCGAAATTGCGCTCAACTGCACATGGCGAGCCGCATCGACTGCCAACTGCTACCGCCATGGGTAATGAGATACACCGCATAAGTGCTCAAGCCGAGAGCGCCATTCATCATGGCGACATTTAATACACCATCCAGATAAGCGAGCGACAGTGAAGAGGTCCCGATCAAAAAAGCCACCGCCACGACCGCCTTCCAATGACGATGCAAATTCGACTGAACCGTTCCCAATTTCTTTGAACAGAGAAGCCCCACGACGAGGAGCGCCGCAAAGCCGAGTAATGGCACGACCGACCAACCGGCAAAACCAATCGCAGTCGCAAAGAGAACCGGAACGAAGGCGAGATCCATCCATCCAGCCGCGACACGATGTCGAAACAATTCGTGACGCAGACCGATCACACCGGCGAGGGCGAGCGCGGCGATTCCGGTCGCAAGAAGCGGCAGAAATAGCGAGCGATGCACGAGCTCGCCGAGGGCCTGATCGTTCGAATAAATCATGAGACAGGTCAGCAGGATGACGATGAGATTGAACCCGAACGCTCCTTTCGAAAGTTTCGCAGAACCAATAAATTCAAGAAAAGTTCGCTTCGCCGAACCGCTCCCGCCCTCCGTATCGCCACCCCTCGCAGACCGCTTCGGTTTCAGAAAAATACAGCGCCCGTCGTAGAATTCTTCAAGGCGGCCCGCCGAGACATCCGCCTCTCTGGAGTCGGGAAATTGCACACAATAGGTTTCCTCGTCACGCTTCGCGGTGAGGAGGACAAAGTTGCTGCCGCCATGAAGTTCAAGAATGACCGGATATTGTGACGTCGGAATTTCACTGAGATTCACCTGACGACGACGCGCATGCAAATGCCTCTCGTGAGCCGACTTAGCCCAACCCGTTTCTTTCTCAACGCCCGCAGCAGCATCTTCCCGCGGTGGCAATCCATGATGCTGCCGAACAAGTTCAACGACACGAGTTGAGGCCGGCACGGTGGAAGTTAGATCTGAATTCATTTATTATTAACACTATAATTATTAAAATTATAATTAAAAGAGGAAAGTTTATCTTTCTTAAAGGATTTCGAAGATTTCCTATCAATTCAAGTATCACCGGGGAAAGATCGTGAGTTTCCAAGAAGCGCATCGATGGTATACCTTCCCCGCGAAGACGATCATGCCGAAATCACCCCCAACCGTCGCCGAACCTCTTTCCGAAGCCGGATCTCTCGGGAAGAAGTCCCGCACGGATTTTGCGATGGCCCGCAACCGCGGCCGCCTATGGAACCGTCTTCACCGCACCTTCTTTAAAAGCGAAACGCCCCGCACCGAGGAGTCCATGCTCCCCATGCTGATCGAGGTGTTTGCCGGATTCACGAAACTCGATGGCCAGGTCGTTGAGGCCGAGATCGACTCCATCCTCGGCTTCCTTCGCTACGACTTTCCGGAAACCGTCTACACCGAGCTGCGGCAGCTCTTCATCAAATCCCTGCGCCGACGCCAGGATCTCGAAGCGATCGCGACGGATCTCGCGGACCGCATTCCGCTGGAAGAAAAAGTCCTCCTCGGCGTTCAGCTCTACGTCCTCATCAGCCGGGCCGGTTTGCCGAAGGAAAACCTGATCACCTTTTATCAGTTCATGACGACGCTGGGGGTCGCGACCGAAGCGATCAATATCGTTTACCAGCTGAACACCAGTGAGCTTTCCAAGGTCAAGAACGAGAGCAAAGGCAACCTCAGCACCGCGCAAAAAACCGGTGACTCCCACCAACTTGAATCCCTCGTCCTTTCGACCTCGGACGCAGGCGATATTTCGATCGCGGAGACCGACCAGGAGCATTCCGTCGTCGCCTTCCGTTTCATCAATTTAATCCTCATCAAAAACCTCGGTCCCGGAGCGATCCTCGCGCGGGGTCGCCAGATCAACGCCGGTGATTTCTGCCGGATCTACGAAGGCCAGCGCATCCTCATCGGGGAGGAAGTTCTCGGCTTCGAAGATCTCGTCTTTTACTTCAACTCAAAGAAGAACGTCTCCTCCGTTCAGATTTATCTCGCTCACGACGGGAGTGGCAATCAATTCATCGAAAAAACGCGAACGAAGCAGAGCTACTTGCGGGTTTACTTCGGCCTCGATATCCGCGTCGAAGTTCTCAACACCGTCGAAGCCGTCATCGGCGGCCGCCCTTTGAAAAAAGGAAGCACCTTTGAAGTTTCCTCGCGGGACAAGGTGTCCTTCCTCGATCACTCCGAGATTTCTTTCGACGACCTCCGGCGAAAAGCGCGCGAGCTAGGTGGTCGCTTCAGCCTCCCGCCAAACCGGAGCGTCTATCTCGTCTCCAATGACCCGAGCGAGCTCTCAGCGGGTGACATTCTCCTCACCCCCGGCACCTCCGGGCGGATCCTCCTCCGCATCCGGTGCGACACCCAGAATAAAACCGGTAGCGTCGAAATCATCGAATCCGAGCGCCCTATCGCGGTGGAGGACAACCCCGTCCGCGGAACGGCTCCTCTCAAAGACGGCAGCGTCATTTCTCTCGGCGGCGGCCAATACCTCCGCTGTCACTTCTCCGAAGGCATCATCGAGGAGGAGCGCAACGTCATCAATACGCTCAAAGTCCGCGACGTTTCCCACTCCTACGATCGCAAGACACCTGCCCTCGACGGCATCAGCATTTCCATCCAACGGGGCGAAATGGTCTGCGTCATGGGGCCGAGCGGCTGCGGAAAAAGCACCCTCCTCAAAGCTCTCGGCGGGCAGATCAAGCCACGGCAGGGCCGCATCGATCTCAATGGCGTGAATCTTTACGAAGGCAACGAAGGACTGAAATCCTACATCGCCCTGATTCCCCAGGACGAGACCTTTGACCCACTCCTCACCGTCGAGGAAAACCTCGACACCGCCGCCGCGATCCGCGCCCCGCATTTCCCCATCAACGAGCGCCGCCGTCGTGTTGACTCAAAACTCATCGAGCTCGGCCTCAACGAAATCCGCCACCGCATCGCCGGCGATCAGGAGACCAAATCCCTCAGCGGCGGACAGCGCCGTCGCCTCAACGCCGGCATGGACATGATCGGGATCGCCGACGTCTACCTCTTCGACGAGCCCACCTCCGGCCTCTCCTCGAAAGACTCCGAGCACGTCCTCGAAATGATCCGTGGCCTGACCCACAACAAGATCACCCTCGTTTCGATTCACCAGCCGAGCAGCCGCCTCTTTCACATGTTCGACAAGGCAATCCTGCTCGACAATGGCGGCAAGCTCGCCTTCTTCGGGACCCCGGCACAAATGCTCGAATACTTCAACGATGCGCGGAAGCAGGAAGGCATTCACACGAGCACCTTCACGACCGTTGACACCGACACCGAAAGCATCAGCCTGACTCCGGATTTTATTTTTGACGTCCTTGAGACCCCGCTCCGCGATCTCGGCGGTGACGTTCTTTTCGAGCGTGACTCCCGCGGAAACCTCATCCCCGCACGACGCTTCAACTCCTCTTTCTGGACAGACCGTTTTCAGACCTACCGCCTTCTCGAAGAAGTGAACCTGCGCGAGATCGAATCCGATTCCTCGCAGACCCTTTCCTCACTCCAGAAGACGCCCGAAGCCCCGCCCCGCCGTCTCAAACACGACTGGGTCCGCTTTGCGAACCAGTTCAAACGGGCGTTCCTCAGTAAGCTCCGAAACCGCGCCAACCTCGCGACGACCCTCCTCGAAGCGCCCGCTCTCGCGATTCTCATCGCCGTCGTGATGCGCTACTCCGAGGATGGCGAATACAGCTTCGCGAACGCCTTTCACATCCCGACCTACCTTTTCCTCAGCCTCGTCACCGCCCTCTTTCTCGGGATGACGAACTCCGCCGAGGAAATCATCCGCGACCGCAACATTCTTCAGCGCGAGCGGCATCACGGCTTTCGCATCGGCGGATACATCATTGGAAAGTACATCTCGCTCGGCTTCTTCGCCCTCATCCAGTGCGTCATTTACCTAGTCATCGGCGACGCGATCCTCGGGATCCGGGCCATGTTTTTGCCGAATCTTCTCTGGATGGGAGCAACCGCCTTCGTCGGCATCGCCGCCGGCCTCCTCGTTTCGAGTCTCGTGAACAGCCCGAAAACCGCGATCAACGTCATCCCGCTCATCCTCATCCCGAACATCATCCTCGGTGGAGCGCTCATCAAATACGATGAAATGAATCGCAGCCTCGACATCATTCAAAACATCCGTCAGTGGTTCGTTTCCGAGGAGGATAAAGAGGAAGCCAGCAAGCTGAAGGTTCCTTTTGTCTGCCACCTCATGCCCCTGCGCTGGAGCTACGAATCGGTCATCATCAAGCACGCCGATCATAACCCCGCGAGTCGGCTCACCAACTTTATCGAAAAGGAAATTCGCGCCTTCAGTGAAATCCCCCTCGACCAGGATCTCACCGAAGAACAGGATGATCGGCTCTATCAGTTCAAACAAGCCCTCGCCGTCATCCATGGTCTCGAAGGTCGCTCGCCCGCGCATGTCAGTCGCCAGCTCAGCCGGATCCGGGCCTCCCTCAAAGAAGGCACCTTTGAACCCGAGCCCTACTTTGCCGCCGCCGCCGGTGCCGAGAAAAAATACACCGCCGGGGATCTTTTCCTGAACGAAAAAGTGCAGGACCTTTTCAACCGTGCCGAAGTCGAGCGGCAGGACTACCGACGCCAGGACAACCCGCCGAACGTCTTCTTCGGGCAGGAGCGCTCCTTCCGATTTCCGCCCCATTCCAAAGACCCCTGGATCGGCCCCTTCACGATCGAAACCCTGAAACTCAACCTCATCGCGATGGGAACCTTCATCCTCGTCGCCTTCCTCCTCCTCCGCATGAGCCTGAAACGACAGTTGAGGAAAGTCTGAACAATTTCGGGGAAGCTTGCGAAAACGGGGGAATCGCCGATTCTCTCACCCGTCCAAAAAGTGCCCTTAGCTCAGCTGGATAGAGCACAGGCGGGGGTCGCCTTCGACTTTCTAATCCGGCGGTCAATGATCCGAATCTAGCGCGCTTGCGAATTCACTTTATTCGCCGATACTCTCACCCGTCCAAAAAGTGCCCTTAGCTCAGCTGGATAGAGCACCGGATTTCTAATCCGGCGGTCAGTGGTTCGAATCCACTAGGGCATGTTTGGATGGCTTTGCGGTTCTCACATATCAGCCAACCACGACACCCATGTCCGCGAAGTACGCCATCCTCCTCGCCTACAACGGCACGGATTATTGCGGGTGGCAGATTCAAGGAGGCACGGGGAATCACGAAAACACCCGGCCCAGCATCGAGGGACTTGTCACCGCAGCGATCGAGCAACTTTGTGGAGAACCCATCACTCTCGTTGCGAGCGGGCGGACCGATGCCGGGGTTCACGCGAGCGGGCAAGTCGCTCATTTTTCGCTGGAGCGGGAGCGCTCCGGCGAACACTTCGCCGAGGGGCTCAATGCCCTCCTTCCCCCGTCGATCCGCGTTCTCGAAATCCGCGCCGTGCCGGATTCCTTTCGCGCGCAGCGAAGTCTGCAGAAGCAATACAGCTACTACTTTCAACAGGGAGCGGCCCCGCTTCCTCATCTGCGAACACAGACATTCTGGAATCGCCGCACGCTCGATGTCGCGGCGATGGATAAAGCGATCCAGTCACTCGTCGGTGAGCTCGATTTCATGGGCTTCTGCGCCGCCGGTGCGCAAGTCGCCACGACGCTGCGAACGATCCACGAAGCCACCGTGACGCGGCTCCCGATTCCGGAACCGGGCTGTTTTTCTCCGGAAGCGTTTCACCTCGTCCGGATTCAGCTGCGCGGGAACGGATTTCTGAAACAGATGGTCCGCAACATCGCCGGGACTCTCCGCGAGATTGGAGAGGGACAACGCCCGGTGGAAGACATGCAGACAATCCTCGACTCGAAAGATCGCCAAAACGCCGGACCGACCGCCTCGGCTCAGGGGCTCTGGCTCGACCGCGTCTGGTATGAAGGCGGTGATGAAGTCGCGTTTCTGAATCGCGAGTGAGGTCAGCCCTCTCCGTGTTCACCTCTTCTTCTTACTCTTTATCTTCTTCTTAATCTCCCGCGCAGGGTCGAGAGTAAGAAGAAGATGAAGATGAGAAAGAAGAGTCCGGCCAGCACTTCGTCGGTGGGCGCCACTCCGCTTCCCCCTTTGCGATTCCGACAGGCCTGCGCTATCGATGAGGCATGGAAAAGATCGAGGGGCCGGGCGGGATCGAATGCTACGAGATAAGCCACGAAAGCGGAGCGAAACTCATCGTGGCGCGTCATGGCGGGCACGCGATTTCCTGGAAAACCGCCGACGGCGCGGAGCAACTCTACCTCAGTCCTCTCGCCGACTATGCTCCTGAGAAAGCGATCCGCGGCGGGGTCCCGGTGATCTTTCCCCAGTTCAGCGATCATGGTCCCTTCGGGCGTCATGGTTTCGCCCGCAAGTCGGAATGGGATCCGGTTCCCGGCGAAAACAGCTTCGCCCTCGCGACTTCCCTCACCAGCCGCGAGGCGTGGCCCTATGAATTCTCATTGAACCTCAGTTTTGCCCTCAGCGATGACAGCCTCGCGATGAGCCTCACCGTCGAAAACCCGGGCGACGCGGCCTTCGAATTTCACGCCGCGCTCCACACCTACCTGAAGGTCGATGAGGTCTCGTCGACCAAAGTCCTCGGGCTCGAAGAGTCTCTCTTCCTCAACGAAGTCACCGGAGAAACAGAGGCGGGCCCCGATGAGCCTATCTCTTTCGGCACGGAAATTGACCGGGCTTATTTCGACGCCGGAGACAAAGCCGTCGGCCTTGTTCAGGACAATTCTTCCATCCTCATCGAGGCGGAGACCTTCCCCGACATTGTCGTTTGGAACCCGGGACCGAATCACGGGCTCGGCGACCTGCCGGAAGACGGCTGGGAAAAATTTGTCTGTATCGAATCCGCGCAGACGGAAACCCGACACGTCCTCGCTCCGGGCGAAAGCTGGACCGGGAAACAGATCCTTACGATTTCTTCGGCACTTTAATCTGCTGACCGATCTTAAGATCACGAAAGTTCAGCCCCTCGTTCAGGCTCAGGATTTTCTGGTGATCGACCTTCAGCTTCTTCGCAATCGTCCAGGGATTGTCTCCGCTCTGAATCGTGTAGAGCTCCCACCCGTCCCCGGATTGAGGACCGGGCGCTGCCGCAGGCTTCGTGTCCCCTTTTGGCTTCGGCGCATTCTTCGACGCCACGCCTTCGGGAAGCACGAGGACATCTCCGATTTTCAAATTCTTCGGATCCTCGATATCATTAGCTTTGAGCAAAGCCTCATGACTCACCCCGTGATCCCGCGCAATCGTCCACGGATTGTCCCCGGACTTGATGACATACTTTTTCGGCCCGGCTGGCTTCGAAGCCGCAGGCTGGACCGGTGCTGCGGGAGCCGATGCAGGATTCGCCTGGGGCTGAGCGGCCGGCTTTTTCTCCACCGGAGTCGTCGTGGGCGCTTCCTGGGAAAACCCAAGAGAAACAAATCCGAGTGAAAGGAAAGTGAGCGTGAGAAAGAACTTTTTCATGAGGAAGGATTCTGAGGTGAGCAATTAAAAATATATTTGCCACAATTTTCCGACTTATGAAAGGCCGAAATCCGAAGCCGTCGCTTACTTATTACGCCAGATTTTGACGTCATCGACGACCGCGTCACGATTTACGGCAAGGCGGAGAAGGCGCTTCGTCGGGTGAGCAATCCCTTCGGATTGAAAACTCCCGACTTCGTCCCCGTCGATGATCACGGTCATGACATCGCCGCGCACACGCACGAGAAGGTCATGCCATTTTCCGGTTTCGAGCTGGTTTGGGATTTTGGTCGTCTTCGACTTGAGCGACTCCTCCTGCTCTCCGGTAAGTGTGCCTGCCTGCCGCGCTTCGCGCATTTTGAGATCCATACTCCCGGTCTTCATGTCTTGAATCTGAACGTCCTTCACCCCAATTTTGGTCATGAAAAGGTGACCGGCGTGAACCGGCTTGTATTCGAGATCGGCGAAGTTCAGCCCGAGGACATCTTTCTCGTCTTCGAGCATGAAGCGCATCCCGATACTGCCGTCGGTGAACTCCATCGGCTGCGTCACGGAGACCCCGTGGTCGGCCTCTTCGTGAATGTAGATATACATCGCCCCGTCGCGGAGATCGACCTGCTTGTTCCCCTTCGCCCGGGTCCGGCTGTTCGTGCCCCAGCCATTGCCAGGTTGGTCTTTTTCCTCCTGTGATTCGACACGCTCGAAGTCATCTTCGAAAATGAGTTCACCTTCTTCGTCAGCGAGAGCGAAAGAGGAAATGAGGAGGCAGGCGAAAACGGGGAATAATTTCTTCATGGCCCCTCTTTAATCGAATTTTCATTCCCCGAAAAGCTCCTTTCCTTGCCCTTAACGAAGAACCCCGGTAAGACCTAACAGGGTTGACTCGTTGACCTAACCCTGTTGACTCTATCGGCACGACATGAAATCACGACGCCAGTTTCTAGCGGCAGGCGCTCCGCTTTGCCTCCTTCCTCAGATGAGCTTTGCCACCGAAGACTATTTCATGCCGGACGAAGGCGCTCCCCACACTCGCACCTGGATGGCTTTCGGAGCGCAGCGGTCAATTTGGGGAAAACGTCTTCTCCCCGAGGTGCAGCGGAACCTCGCTCTCATCGCGAACACGATTGCTGACTTCGAGCCGGTCACGATGCTCGTCCGCCCGGAGGAGGTTGCGCTCGCTCGCAAATCGGTCACCGCCGCCGTCTCTCTCCTCGAAACGACACTCGACGATCTCTGGATTCGCGACACGGGGCCGACGTTTCTCATTAACGAAATTGGGGGCAAAGCGGCGGTCGACTTCAACTTCAACGGCTGGGGCGAAAAGCAGACTCACCGTCACGACCGCGAGGTCGCCGCCTTCATCGCCGGGGCCGCGAAGGTCTCCCGGGTCACGACCGATCTCATCATGGAAGGCGGCTGCATTGAGGTCGATGGCGAAGGTACGGCGATCATCACGGAGAGCTGTGTCCTCAACGAGAACCGAAACCCAGGCATGAGCAAAACAGCTTTTGAGAATTTTATTGTGCCTTTGTTAGGGGTTGATAAAATCATCTGGCTCCCCGGTGTTCGCGGAAAAGACATCACCGATGGACACACCGATTTTTATGCCCGCTTCATCCGCCCCGGAGTCGTCGTCGCCGGCTACGAGCCGAATCCAAAATACGATGACCACAAGATCACCAGGCAACAGATCGCGATGCTCCGCGAGGCGACGGATGCGCACGGTAACGAACTCGCAGTCGAAGTCCTCACCGCGCCGGATTGGGTCCGCCCGAAATATGAAAGCGACGACTTTGCGGCGGGCTACATTGGTTACTATGTCTGCAATGGAGCGGTCATCGCGCAGGAATTCGGCGACAAGGAGGCCGATGCCAAAGCAAGCGCGACGCTGAAGCAGCTTTTCCCGGACCGCGAAATCGTCACCCTCAACGTCGATGGCATCGCCGCGGGTGGTGGCAGCATTCACTGCGCGACTCAACAAGAACCGCGACCCATCTCTTCCTGACTTTTTTACTCACCATGATTCGATTTCTTCTCTTCATACTCTTCTGCACTCTCGCGCCGGACCTGCGCGGGGAGGAGAACGAGTCCCGCCTCTTTGCCCACTACATGCCCTGGTATTCGTCGAAATCATTCAGCGGCGAATGGGGGTATCACTGGACGATGGGGCATTTCGATCCCGACACGATTCGCTGGGACGGGCGGCGGGAAGCAGCTTCGCACGACTACCCGCTCATCGGGCTTTACGACACGCGCGACCCCGATGCGCTTGAGTGTCAGGTCCTGCAGATGAAGCTCGCGGGCATCGAAGGCGTCATCGTGGACTGGTATGGGACTCGTGATTTTTACGACTACGCCCCGCTCCATGAGTCGACGCAGCTTCTCATCCCGATCCTGAAAAAGGCGGGGATGAAATTTGCGATCTGCTACGAAGATCAATCGATCAAACACATGGTCAAGGGCGGCAATTTGAAAGAGGACGAAGCCCTCGAACACGGCAAAGAGGTCATGCGCTGGATGGAAGAAAATTGGTTCTCCGATGAGTCCTACGCGAAGATCGATGGACGACCAGTCCTCCTCGTTTTCGGACCGCAATATTTCACCCCGGAACAAGGGAAAGAACTGCGGGCCGAATTCACGACCGATCCGACGTTTCACACCCTCCCCCATCTCGCTGAAAAGCACGAAGCCGACGGTCCCTTCGGCTGGCCTCCGGTGAGCGACGGCAAGTCGGTCGATACCGCGACCTGGACCAGGAATCAGGAGGAACTCTACGCCCGCGGGGATTCGGTGATCGGCCTCGCCTTCCCCGGCTTTCACGACATCTATGCGCAAGCGGGAACGAATTCCTCCTACGGCTTCATCAGTGACCGTGACGGCGCGACCTTTCGCGAATCGCTCGACCTCGCTCTCGCGAGTGACGCGAAGCTCATTCAAATCGCGACCTGGAATGACTATGGCGAAGGCACCGTGATCGAGCCGACCCACAATCTCGGCTATCGCTATCTGGAGCGGGTTCAGGAAAAAGCAGCGCCGAAAGGCATCAGTCCCAAAGATCTTCGTCTCCCCGCTCAGCTCTATCGCTTGCGGAAGCAACTCGGGGGTCATCCCCAACTCGATGAAGCCGCCGCCGCGCTCTTCGCCTTCGAGACCGGGAAAGCGACGGAGCTTCTCAGGTCGCTGGATCAGACCACTGAAACGATGCCCGCCTTCTTCCTCGACGAGCCGGTGGAGGAGAATTCGAAATACCGTCTCTTAAGAAACATTTCCTACCGTGACGGCGAGCGCCGCTGCGAACTCGACCTCTACTACCCGAGTGGCGGCAAACCGTTTTCCACCGTGATCTGGTTTCATGGCGGCGGCATTTCCAAAGGGAATAAATCGATCCCCCTTCCGCTCCGCAACAAAGGAGTCGCCGTCGTCGCCGCGACCTATCGCCTCAGTCCGGAGGTGGAAGCTCCCGTCTATCTGGAAGATGCGGCTGCGGCAGTGGCGTGGACTTTGAAGAGTATCGCCCGCTACGGAGGCGGTGACCCCGGGCGGGTTTTCGTGAGTGGTCACTCCGCCGGCGGCTACCTCGCGAGCATGGTCGGCCTCGATCCGCAATGGCTCGCCGCACACGATCTGAAACCGCAAACTCTCGCGGGGATCATTCCCTTCAGCGGTCACACGATCACGCATTTCACGGTGCGGAAGGAACAGGGCATCGACGGAAAGCAGCCGACGATTGATGCCTTTGCGCCACTCTATCATGTCAATAAAAACGTGCCGCCGATGTTATTGATCACCGGAGATCGGGAACTGGAACTCCTCGCCCGCTACGAAGAGAATGCCTACTTCTGGCGCATGATGCAGGAAGTCGGGCACCCTGACACAACCCTGCGGGAACTCGAAGGATTCAACCACGGCGACATGCCCGAGCCGGCCTTCCCACTGCTGCTCGATTTCATGGAATCGAAAAACAATCCTTAGCGGCGCAGTTGCAAAAGCGTGGCGAGAGAGTTTGGTCTGGTAAACCTCTGCTATGAAACTACGGCTCTCAATTTTTACCCTCCTCGCCTCGATCCTGCTCCCCGCTCAGGCGATCGATACCTACATCGTCGCGGGGCAGTCGAACGGCTGGCGCCTCAGTCAGCTCAGCGAAGATCCGAATGCGGAAAACACCGACGGGCCGAAGATTCACTACTTTGGAATGAAGTGCGTTTCCGAGCCGGACGAGTCGATCATGGTGACGCTAAGCTCCCTCGACCCGAAGGCGAAAGGGGCGGGACTCGCGCGGGCGCTCCTCGATGAAGCTGACGGGGAGGATATCGTTTTCATCCAATACTGCCGCTGTGGCGCACCCGTCACCGGAGAAACGATTAACAGTTGGTGGCCCGGCGAAAATCCCCGCGAAGGTAAGTTGTTTAATGACGGCCTCTTCGGACTCTTTGAAACCTACCTCACGAAAGCAAGGGCTCAGGTGCAGTCGGCGACAGGCGAGGATCTCGAAATCAAAGGGCTCTTCTGGCATCAGGGTGAGTCCAATGAATCGACTGATCGGGCGCTCTTTCGCCGCACGATGCGGAACGTCTTCGGGCGTTTCCGCGAGATCGCCGGCAATTCGGAGCTACCTATCATCGCCGGACACGTCCGCGAAATCAGCGAAGGCCGTGCGCGAGTCAACAAAGTCCTCAGCGAGGTCGCCTCCAACGATCTGAACCTCACCGTGGTGCCGCTTTCCAATCTTGAATTCGAGCCTGACAAAGACGGAAAGCCGGACGTTCATATTGCAACCGCAGGCTGTCACGAACTCGGCCGCGAGATGGCGGGAGCGATGGAGCAACTGCACTCAAGGGGCAAACCTTTCCATGTCTACGCCCCGAGCCGATCCACGAACTCACTCTGGGTTGTGAAAGCCACTCCCTCCGGAGACACTCTCGACCTTTCCGTGAGCGAGCAGGTCGATCTCGGTTTCAGTGCTGCAACGATTGCCGCGCATCCTTTCAAAAAACAGTTCTACCTGACTTCCAATCGCGGCGCGGAGGACGGAAAAACACCCGCCACCGTCGCCACCCACGGTCAGGATGGAATTTTGCTCGCTCCCTTCACGACCGCGAATGGCTACTCCTATCTCAGCCTTGACCGGCGCAATCAGTTCCTCCTCGGGTGCAACTACGGCGACGGTTTCATCGATGTCTACTCGCTCGACAACGACGGCCTCCCCGGCGATCTCGTCTCAAGCCTGAACGAAGGACGCAAGGCCGCGCACTGCGTCCTTCCCTCGCCCGACAACCGCTATGTCTACATCCCCTATGTGAAAGACAGTAATGCGCTCTATCAATACCACTTCGATCCTGACACAGGCGCCCTTTCCGCCCTCGAAAAGCTCGACGCGGGACCACCCGAAGGAACCGGTCCGCGCCACCTTGCCTACCACCCGACGCAACCGATTCTCTATTTCAGCAACGAACAGCATCTCGGTGTTTCGGTTTACGACAAAGCGGATGACGGACAGCTCAAGATCAAGCAGGTCTGTGACATCACCGGGGCCGACGCGCCGGAGGAAGGCGTCAGTTCCTCGGATATTGTGATCACGAAAGACGGTCGCTTTCTCTTCGCCGGGATTCGCGGGCACAAACACGACTTCGATTTCATCTCCCGCTATCTCATCCTTGAAAGCGGCAAGGTGAAGCATCTCGGCCTCACCAAAGCGGATAAAATCCCCTGGGGTCTCTCGCTTTCCCCCGACGGCGAATGGCTCCTCGCGACAGGATTCGAAGCGGGCACGCTCATGGCTTACAAAGTCGAGCTCGATGGAGATCTCACCCGCGCGGGGACCCTGAAGTGGGACATTCAAATCTCGGATCTGGAAACACGGTGAAACTTTTTCACGGGGCGCGTGTTGTATGGGAATGATGAAAGTTTCACGATTCCTCTTTCCCGCGCTTTTCAGTTTTGCGGTCTCCTCTTTTGCCGAAGAGGCGGCGGTGCCAACTCTGCTCCTCGACCCCGTCGATGCCACGCGGGAGCGCACCGTCCCGCTCAAGGTCTATCTCCCGAAAACAGAAAAACCGCTCCCCGTGATCCTTTTCTCGCACGGTCTCGGTGGATCGCGTGAGGCGAGTCCATATCTCGGAAACCACTGGGCCGCGGCCGGGTACGTCGCTGTCTTCATGCAGCACGCCGGGAGCGATGAAACGGTGTGGAAGAGTGCTGAGCGCTCGGAGCGGATGGCGGCAATGAAAGAAGCGGCCAACTTTCAGTCCTCCGTCGCGCGCTACGCGGATGTCCCTTTCGTGATCGATGAGTTGGAAAAAATGAACGTCGAGGAAGGGCATCCGCTTAAGGGAAAACTGGACCTCGAACATATTGGCATGACCGGGCACAGCTACGGGGCGAACACGACCCAGGCGGTCATGGGGCAAAAATTTCCGCTCGACGCCAGTTTCCACGAAACCCGGATCGATGCGTTTCTGCCGATGAGTCCGTCGCTCCACAAGCGCCTCACGCCGGAGGCTGCTTTCGGCCACATCAAATACCCGGTGCTGCTCATGACAGGCACGAAAGACGGCAGCCCGATCGATCCTACGACGACTCCGGAGTCGAGAATGCAGGTCTACGCAGGACTTCCAGTGGGTGACAAATTTCACCTCGTCTTGGAGGATGCCGAGCACTTCGCTTTTTCCGACGCGGGTGGATTTCGGAAGCAAGACCGGATCGAGCATCATCATGAGGCGATTCAGGTGATCAGCACCCGCTTCTGGGACGCCTATCTGAAACTGGATGCAGAAGCTAAAGCAGCACTCCAGTCCGATGCGATCCGGAGCGAAGCAAACCTCGTCGAAGCAGATCGCTGGGAGTGGAAGTGATCGGACGCAGATCCGTTAATGAGTGATCTGGCGAATACACTTGCGAAACAGGCATTTTAATTCATGCTTTTATCATCCAATGAAAGCAATCCCCGCCCTTATCGCTTCGCTCTTTCTGCCCGCTACTTCGTTTTCACTGGACTGGCCGAACTGGCGGGGGCCGGACCACAATGGAATTTCCAAAGAGGCATTCCCAACAGAGCTGCCGGAAACTTTACCCGTCGCCTGGAAAGCAAAAGTCGGGATCGGTTTCTGCACCGTTTCCGTGGTCGGGGATCGCGTCCTCACGATGGGGAACACGGATGAAAAAGACACGGTCTGGTGTCTCGACGCCAGAACCGGCGACGTTCTCTGGAGCCACACTTACGACTGCGCCCTCGATCCGCTCTATTACGAAGGCGGTCCCGGCGGCACCCCGACGATCCACGAAGGCTCGGTCTACACCTTGAGCAAAAAGGGTCACGCCTTTCGCCTCGATCTTGAAACCGGCGCAGTGATCTGGCAGCGGGACCTCATCGCGGACCACGGCTTTGAGCTCCCGGAATGGAGCTTCGCCGGCTCCGCCTTCATTGAGGGGGATCGAGTTCTCCTCAACGTCGGGCGCGGCGGCCTCGCCCTCGCGAAAGACACCGGCAAAACGCTCTGGATGCCCTCGACCGAGACGGCCGGCTACGCGACGGTCGTTCCTTTTTCCCAGTCCGGGGAAAATCGCTATCACCTTCTCTTTTCGGCAAAAGGCCTCATCGGATTCGATGCCGAGACCGGCGCTCAAAAATGGGACTACCCCTGGAAATCGAGCCGCGATGTCAACGCCGCCGATCCCCTCATCGCCGGAAACCGGATCGTCGTTTCCTCCAGCGGCGGCACCGAAATGCTCGCTTTTTCCGATGGCAGCGCCACCCCTGAAATGGTCTGGAAACAGCACGACATGAAGTGGTATTTCAATCCCGGCATCCTCATCGGCCAGCATCTCTACTCACTCCACGGCACGACTCATCGTCCCACCGAATTGATGTGTACCGATCTCGAAACCGGCGAGATCATCTGGCAGGAGGAAGGGTTCGGCAGCGGCGGCCTCATGGCTGTAGGAGAGACCGTCATCGTTTTTGACAACGGGCTTCTCACGATCCTGAAAGCCAATCCGGAAAAGTATGACCTCATCCTTCAGCAAAAAATCCTCGACGGGAAATGCTGGACTGCCCCTGTCTACGCTAACGGCACGATCTACTGCCGGAACGCGGAAGGAGATCTCGCAGTCCTTCACGTAGTCCGCGAGTAACCAGCCCTTTAATCACAGTAGATCCGTTCTCGGGATGTAGTTTAATCTTCTTAACAATGATGTCGGAATAATGTCACATTATTCCTGTTGCTATATTTATAATAAATATAATATTTATCGTATGCTGGCAAAATTTCACCATTCGCGAGGCTTATCTCAGGTTGAGCTGGTCATTCTAGTTGCCGTGGTGGGCATCATCGCCGGTATCGGAGTCGGAGTGAATCAACTCGGCCTGATCAACGGGGCAAGAGAAATCAAAATGCAGCAGGACAATGCGGTTCTCAATTCTGCCGTCAAAAGCTATCTCGCTTCAGGTGGCGATCTCGATGGCGTGAAAGACCCGGAGGAAGTTCTATCAAGACTGAAAGCATCTCTCTCCGAAGAGGCAAAGAAACTCACTCCCGGATTAAGCGGTGGTTTTCTGGACGAGCGGGCTTTTCTAACGCTGCAAAGTGAGAAAGAAGCCGCCGCGGGAAAGCCCCGACTAAGGTGGGATGCGACGTCCCATCGGTTTGTCATCGCGCATAGCGGTGCACCCGGAATTCGGACCGTTTCTCTAAGCGACGTTGGAGCTCCCGTTGTTAGCCAAGGTGATGCCAACCGCAAGAGCTCGTTCCACTACGCCTCCAAAGACAACTGGATCTGGGATTACTCTGAAGCGATGCCTAACGTTCCCGAGGGTCCTACCGTGATCCCTCTCACGGAGGTTCCCGACAATCCTGCAACCCCTATCGTAGTGACGCCACCCGTAATCCCCACGAACAAAAATGATCTCGTCCCCCCCGAGTTCACGGTTCCCGGCGGGAACTTTGCAACCTCACAGTTTCCGCTCTCAGTTTCACTTAACAATCCGAATCCTCGGGGAAGTTCACATCTCTTCTATTCCATCAACTACGCCGCATGGAAGGAACTGCTCCCCGGATTAACCTTCCAGGTTCCTGCGCATGCTTTCGTTAAGGCTCAGGCGATTCCATACGATGATAGCAAGTGGAACGAAAGCCGTATTGTGAATCAGGAATACAAGGTACTCATGGGTGCACTTCGACCTCCCAATATCGATTTCAGTTCGGATCAATTCAGTTCCGGAACCCGCTCAATCAGCGTCACGCTTTTGGATGTGAACATGCCCGGCACTTCGGTTATTCATTACGAAATCGTTCCAGTACCGGGAAGCCGCGGGGTCAACACCAGCCTCGTCGCCTACACTGGAAAATTTAGTGTGAGTGCTTCAGACTATCCTGGCGGTTTTGGCGTGAGCACCTATGCGAAAGCGGTTACTTCAGATTACACCGACAGCCTCTTTTCATCCCGTTACGCGACGGAAGAACAGGGTCTTTTTGATGGACACCTTGACCTCGATACCTCGGTCGAGATTGCCGAGATCGGCAAAGGGAGCACAGGCGCGCACACCCATGACATCACCGGGAAATATGGAATCAAGAAGATAAACTTTTTCTCGCTGCCAGACAGCAAACAAATCGAGCTGGACGAAGCGATTCGAAATCCGAATCAGGCGTTTAAGCTCATCGTCATCAATGGTGACCTCTCACCGGGACTCAGCCTTACTTTGGAATATCAGGACAAAGGAGATTCAACAACGGTCACGCTTCCGGTCAACGAATATGACGACACCGCGACGCACGAACTCACGACTTTCAGCCTGAGCGGTTCGGGTAATGCGTCGAAGCTACGGGGACTTGCGATCACGATGTCTCAAGATGTCATCCTTACGGCCGGAGTGATTCCTACCAACACTGGAGACGTCAAAAGAAATGTGCTTGGAAAGAATTCTGAGTGGAGAAATGGAGCACTCACAATACAAGCGGTCGCGGTCGCATCAGACGGAAAAGATGCCTTCACCACTTCCGAGTCCCTGAGTGCCGGCGGACATGGGGTGGCCCGATCAGGAATGCTTTGGGAAGCGACTCTCTTTTGGCATTGGGATGGTGATTCCTATCATGAGAGCGGCAACAGTTATAAACCCGGCGCCCCCAATTCGATTCGCGGCCTTCTCGAAAAATAGAGAAGGAGGGTAAAAAAATAGACCTCATCCGAAAGATCAGTAGTCGTCCCCGTTCAAACTGCGGACGACGCTGGCGAGCCAGTCTTCCATTTCCGCCTGCATCGAAGAGAGGATGATGGGAAACTCGTCGGCCACGCCGCGTTCCTCGCGCGGGTCGTTCTTTAGGTCATAGAGTTGCCAATTCACCTGCTTCGACCCGCCCATCGAGAAGCGGTGGAGCTTCCAGTCGCCGGAAATCCAGGCGGCATGCCCGTGAAAAACGTCGGTGGGAAGGGGTTGCTTCGGAAGCTTCTCGACGCGCTTCGTGACGCGATTCACCTTTTTGTCACTCCAGTTTTCAATGGTGGGCAGGACTTTTCCGAAGACCCCGGCGGGATTCGTGAAATGGCCGGGAACACTCGCATTCCAGAAACCGATCGGTTCCTCGCGCGTGTCGATTTTTCCCTCGATCAAGGGGGAGAGACTGATTCCGTCGAGGACCGGGAGATCCGTCCGCTCGACTCCGACAAGATCCAGAATCGTGGGAAAAATGTCCGAGGTCGTGCAGCGCGCCGCCGTGTGCCGTGCTTCTGCAATTCCGGAAGGCCACTCGATGAATGCCGGGACACGCAAGCCGCCTTCGTAGACGTGGTGTTTACTTCCGCGGTAGCCTCCGCTGTCACCGACCGCTTTGAGCGCACCATTATCGCTCGTGAACCAGAGTAGCGTGTTGTCACGAATCCCCATTTCGTCGAGGCCGTTTCTCAGCTTGCCGAAAGCGCGGTCGATCCCCGTGATTTCGCCGAGGAACTCACGATGCTTTTTGGGCTGATCCTTATAAAGAGCCGCGTCCTCTTCGCTCGCCCGATGAGGGTAATGCGGGGAGCCAAACCAGATCACCGCGAAGATCGGAGCCTCGCCCACCGCGACTTCGTGCATCCACTCCAGCGCGACATCGACGGTGACTTCGCTGCTTTCCCCTTTGATCTTCACCTCGCGCCCTTCGTCGCTCATGACCGGATTGAGGTCGAAAAAATTCGGGGCACTGAACCAGCGATCAAACCCGTTTTTCCCCGGATTCACCGGACTGTCGGCCCGCACCGAACCAAGGTGCCACTTTCCAAAATGGCCGGTGAGATAGCCTTCGCGCTTTAAGACTTCGGCGAGCGTGATTTCCTGCGGTCGAATCGAATGCCCCCAACTAAAGACGCCCATCCGGTTTGGATGCCGCCCCGTGAGGACACTCGCCCTCGTCGGGGAGCACGATGGGGCCGCCGCATAAAATGAGTCAAACCGCAACCCCGCCGACGCCGCTGCATCGAGATGAGGAGTCTGCAAAAGCGGATGCCCATTGTAGCCAACATCTCCCCAGCCCTGATCGTCGGACATGACGAGGATAATGTTCGGCCGTGTCGGCTTGGAAGCCGTTTCATCTTCGGCGACAAGCACGGCGCTCACGACGAGAAAATTGGCAACGATGAAGAAAGCGCGAAAATTCATTCAGGGGAATCGACGAATCCGCCGATCCGAAAGATTTCCCCGAATTTCGATTCTTCAATCAGAATCGCACTCACTCAAGCATACTGAGGCATGAGCTTTGCTGACTTCGTCACCGCCGACCGGCTCTTTCTCACCAGCGTCTGGAGTCCTTCCTCTAAAGAAATCCGGGCGCTGAATCCGAGCACCTCTTCCGCCCTTCGGTGACTTCCCGCTGAGTGCAGGATCTCCCCCTCGCGGCCGGGCAGGAACTCGGGGGCAGGAGCGGCGGGATAGAGCTTTTGGAATTCGCCGATGATATCGAGCAGACTCACGGGCTTTCCGGTGCAGATGTTGCAGATTTCTGAAGTCAATCCTTCGCGGGTCGCCCCGAGAACGAGGGCTCTCGCAACATCGAAGACGGAAACGAAATCGCGTGTTTGGGAGCCGTCTCCAAAAACGTGGATTTTCTCTCCCGCTGCAAATCGATCCGCGAAAATCGACATCACTCCGGAGTAGGGGGACCGGGGATCCTGTCGCGGCCCATAGACGTTGAAAAATCTGAGCGAAGCGACCTCAAGGCCGAATGATTTGGCGTGCCCGTCCAGAATCTGCTCGGAAACACGTTTGGCAGTTCCATACAAGCTGATCGGGCGGGTTTCTCCCTGCTCCCTGACCGGCAAATCGGCGATGTCTCCGTAGACGGCCGCCGAAGAAGCAAAGACAACACGGCGAACCCCGCAAGCTCTCGCCGTCTCGGCAACAGTGTGAGTGGTCTGAATGTTGAGAAGGAAATTTAGGTCCGGTTCCTCTTGTGCCTGGACGACACTGACGAGACCCGCGAGGTGGATGATCGTATCGGGGCGGTACTTCAGGCACATCAACTTCAAAGCACCTTCCTGAGAGACATCCGCAAACTCAAAGACAAATCCAGTCTGCTTCGCACACTGCCTGATATTGGTGGCCCGTCCGGTTCGGAAGCTGTCGACTGCGACCACCTCATGGCCACTCTCAAGAAGAGCATCGACGGTGTGACTTCCGATAAATCCAGCAGCACCGGTGACGAGAACACGTTGGGTTTTCATAAATCCGGAGAATTCCAAGGTTGGGGTTTCATATTTGATAAAATAAGCAGTAGAGAACACATGTTAGAATAATAACTGTAATTATGATAGAAAATAATTGCTAAATTTTGTCATCCGTGCAAAAATTATCAAAATAATGGCTCAGAAGTGAAATTTTAGAGCCCACCCATCCCTTAATCTTATGTCGCTCACCCACTACGCACCCTCGACCGGGGAACCTCCTGCGCATCGTCAGAATGCAGCGGGTGGATCGGAGTTCATGGTTGATCCCCTCATCGACCAGCACGACATCCGCTACCTCCTGACTCGAAGTTGGAAGGTGATTGTCCTCATTCCACTTTTGTGTGCGTCGCTCGCCACGGTTTGGAAAACGACCCGGGAGCCAATGTTTGAGAGTTCTGCAATGCTCCTCGTCGATTCGAGCCTCGACCAGTTGCTCCAGTTCGAAAAAGTCGGGAGCAGTGGAGACTCAGTGCAGGAATCCCTGCGCTCCCTCGAAGTGGCCGTGGTCGCCGACTCGGTCGTGCTCCGCGTCGTTGAGAAACTCGATCTCAGAAACGCGGAAGGATTTCTCCCTCGGGAAATGGCTTCCGATCCTGCTCTGCCGGACGGGAAGCTTCTCAATTTCATTCAGGAGAACCGGATCAGTGCGAGCCTGCAGCCGGAAACCCGAATCATCAAAATAAGCGCCACCGACCCTGATCCCGAACGGGCAAGGCTGATTGCGACAACCTTTGTTGATGAGTTCCAATCGTTTCTCGCGGACCAACGCCGCGGTGAAGTGAGCAAGGTCCGTGAGCTCATTGAATCTCAGGTCGCTGAAGCAAAATCCGCCGCGCTTGAGGCAGAAGAGGACCTTAAAGTATTCCGCGAGAGCACCGAAGGGATACCGCTCGACGAGGACCACGACCTCTTCGCGGCGCGGCTCACTCAATTCGGCGCTGACCTCAATGAAGCCGTCCGTGCCCGTGTCGAGCTTGAGGGCATTCATGAATCACTGGAAAGCCTCGGTGTCGAGACTCCGGCCGCAGACATCATCGAAATCGCCGGCTATCGGAGCGATGCTCACTTTTCGGGTCTCATGACTTCGCTTTCCAACGCGCAGTCACGACTTGCCGCAGCGCGACAGCAATATACGCCCTCACATCCGACTTACCTCGCGGCCGAGGCCGAAGCGGCCCGTTACGAAGAGCAGATCGAAACCTTCGCCAAGGACATTACTGAAACCGTGAATGCCCGTTACGAGGCGGCCAAAAAACGCGAAGCACTCCTGAACCTTGAAGTCGCCCAGCTTCAGAATGAACTGATCAAACAGAAATCAAGAGGCTCCGGATTCAGGATCGCCATGGAAGAAGTCGATAATCGCTGGCTCCATTACAAAACACTTCAGCAACGGCTCAGTGAAAACATCATTTCTACCGAAATGCCGGGCAGCATCGCCACTGTCGTTTCCGAACCGCTCACGCCATTCAAAGCCTCAGGCCCTCCCATGGTGATCTTCACCATCGCGGGTGGCTTTGCCGGTCTCTTTCTCGTCGGAGGGTTTCTGATTTGGAAGATACTCGCGGGAATTCCTTTCAGCGACGCCCGGCAGCTTGAAAGCCGCTTTCAATTGCCCGTTATCGCCGACTGGACGAATCGGAGTGGCGATACCTCCGAAGCCAACGCGATGATGCCCTACCTCCTTGGTGGCCACGCCCAGATCATGCAAATTTCAGCGCCGGGATTACCCGCTGAATGCGAGTCCGTCGCGCAAAAACTGGCGCTCTCGCTTGCGAATGGGAATCGCAGAACCCTCCTCGTTCGCGTCAAAGCGGAATCCGGGACTGCTCGCATCACCGAGTCCGGCACGAAGAATCTGAGTCTCCTCTCCCTCTCACCGGAAGACATTTTCGACTCAGCGCGTTTCTCCTCAGTCCTACCAAAACTCCGGGAATCGTTCGAGAAAATCCTCATCGAGTCCGGCACCTTGCAGAACCCCCCTCTCATCGAATGGATTTCCTCATTTGCAGATCGCGAAGTCATGGCGGTCGCCAAAGGAACGAGCACCAAGTCGGAAGTGACCCGTCGCGTTCGTCGTCTCAATCAGGAGAACGAGACCCGGATCGGCTTCATTTTTGTTGACCCTTCCACCGACCCGCAAAACTCCAGACCCTCACATCACCCTGAGCAATCACTCTCATCGAGCTCGCGTCGTCGCAGCCTCTTTCCCCGCTTCGCTCTCAAACATTAAGCCTGAACAGTCATGATGAATAGCCCGTCTACGCCTTATCGAATTCTCTATGCCGTCGCTCGCGGCGACGCCTTCGGCGGTTCTTCGCTTCACGTCATGGACATGGCAAAGCGGCTTTCCGAGGACGGCCACTCCGTTCGAATCCTCGTTGGAGGCACTCCGGATATGGAAGTACCCCGCCGCTATGCGAACGCCGGGATCGACTTCGTTTGCCTCCCTTCTCTCGGTCGCGAGATCGACCCTCGCAATGACCTGCGGGCCGCCTTTGAAATGAGGCGGGAAATACGGAAATTCAAGCCTGACCTGATTTCACTCCATTCTTCGAAGGCGGGCGCCATCGGTCGTATCGCGGCCCTCGGCATCAACTGCCCGCTCGTCTACACTCCACACTGCTGGTCCTTCGTTGATGGCTTTTCTAAAGCCAGCCTCTTTCGACTGATCGAAAAAGTCCTCGCGTGGAAGACCACTCAAATCGTCACCGTCAGCGAAGATGAGAGACAGTTCGGACTTTCCAAAGGAGTGGGAAAGCCGGAGACCACCTGCACGATTCACAATGGAGTCAAAGATCGCTTCCCGACGAAGAGAAAAATCGACCACTCCCGGGATGACGCGCACCTCGTCATGGTCGGTCGCTTTGAAGAGCAGAAGGATCAGCCACTTCTCATTACCGCGCTCAGCCAAATCACCGACCTCGATTGGAAACTAACTTTTGTTGGGGACGGCCCTCTTCGAAACGACTGCGTCGAACTCACCGAACAGCTCGGACTTAAGGATCGGATTGAGTTTTCCGGCTACTCGGAAGCAGTCGACGACACCCTGACAGAACACAACATCTTTGCCCTGATCACGAACTGGGAAGGGTTTCCCCGCAGCATTCTCGAAGCGATGGCGGCATCACTCCCTGTTATCGTGACGGATGTGGGGGGAAGCCGCGAGTCAGTTCTCGAAGGCGTGACGGGGCGTCTTGTTCCAGGCGGAGACATTGATGGTCTCGCCGGGGCACTGCGAAATCTCATCGAAGATCGCGAGATCGGAGAAAAGATGGGAGCGGCGGGACGAGATCGCTATCTGGAGTATTTCACTTTTGAAACCATGTTTTCAAACTACGAAACACTCTATCGGAATCTCATCGAAGGATCCGTCTCCAGCAAAAGATCGAAGGTCGCCTCCGCTAAATCTTCACCGCCCGAGCATGCCTCCATTCCGGCGATCCCACAGACTTCTGCGCGAACACTTAAGGCGGCAAAAACAACTGCCGGCATCCCGACCCCTCACTGAACTCGAAGTCATGAAAGATCTCGCCGTCCTCATCCCCTCCTACAATGACACTCCGGCCCTGCGTCGGACGCTGAATTCGATCTGCGAAGATGACTATTCCTTCACCGTCTTCGTCATCGATGACGGGAGCCGCGAGACCGTCGTCATTCCACCCGGAAGCTATCCTTTCGCAATCGAAGTCATTCGGCAAACTCCCAACGGAGGCATCGTCAAAGCGCTTAATCTCGGCCTTGAACAGATCCGGTCACGCGGATTTCGCTGCGTTGCCCGTCTCGATGCTGCGGACCTGAACCGCCCAAACCGTTTTTCAATTCAATACCACCATCTCGACGAGCATCCGGAACTCGCCATGGTCGGGTCCAATGTCGTTTTCCGAAGCGAGACAAATGGTGAAGCACTCTTCACGACAAACCTTCCGCTTTCGCCTGAGGAAACCCGTCGCTGGATTGTTTTCAGGAATTCGTTCATTCATCCGGCGGTGATGTTCCGGACAAAGGTTCTCGATGAAACCGGGCTCTACGACGCGAATTATCCGCACATCGAGGACTACGTTCTTTTTTCCCGTATCGTCGAAAATCACGGGGCGGCCAACCTTGTCGATCCGCTCGTGGATTGTTTTGTGAGAGAGGGAGGAATCAGTCGCCTCCATCATCAAAAGCAACTCATCTCAGGCCTCAGGTTTAAGCTCCGTCACCCGAGACTGCTCGACCCTCTCTGGTATGCCTTCCTCGCGAAACGGACGAGCTTTCTCATTCTACCCCATACATTCCGCGACCGACTCAAGCGCATTCTCGGCTTCACGAAACCTGCGCTGCAGCACCACACTCTCAACACGCCCATCCCGAAGCAGCTCTGATGCAACTCAAGAGAACCATCCACACCGGCCTGAACTGGCTTGGGAATCGACGCGAAGCCCGCGGCGGGGTGCTGCTCTATCACCGCGTCGCGGAGCCGGAACTCGATCCCTTCAACTTGTGTGTGAGTCCCGCCAATTTTGAGAGGCAACTAGCCCTCATTGCTGAAAGTGGTCGGGCCCTCTCTCTCCATGAATTCATGGAGCGGAAGAACAAGGGAGAACTCGAGCGAGGTTCCGTTTGCCTCACCTTCGACGATGGCTACCTCGATGTCCTCACGGAAGCCCTTCCCCTTCTTGAAGCATACGAGATTCCGGCGACGCTCTTCGTCACGACCGGAAATCTCGGAGAAGCCTTTTGGTGGGACCGCCTTGCCGCCCTCGTTTACGGATCATCCACCCTACCCGGGACCCTGCTTCTAGAGCCGACCCAATCCTCTCCCTTTCCTGTCGAAAACCTTTCGATGAAGGGGCTCTACGATCTCCTCTACCCGATTCTACGCAGCGCAGGGAGCGCCCGGCGGGAACTAATCCTTTCGACCCTCGCCTCACAACTCGACGGAGCGGAACGATTGCCCCCGCCACGTTGCGCGAGCGCACGTGAACTCAGCGAAGCGGCGAAGCACCCCCTTCTCACGATCGGGGCGCACACGGTGACCCATTCGCGACTCTCCTCGCTCGACTATCGTTCCCAACTCCGGGAGATGACCGAATCCATCGACACGGTGTCTTCGATCATTGGCAGAAAAGTCGACACACTCAGCTATCCCTTTGGCTTAGAGAATCGAGACTTTGATATGGAAACGGTCACGGCCGCCAAAGAGGCCGGGGTCCGCTACGGTTTCGCGGCGGATCTCAATGCGGTCACCCATCAGACAAACGATCTTGCGGTGCCGCGTCTCTGGGTTCACAACAAAGGCGAAAATGCAGTGCGCTTTCCTCTCCAACTCTGGACCGGCGCGACGTTGCCATCTTCCATCGGTTTACCGTCCTAATGAATAAGCACATGAGAAAACTAACGAAAATACAATTCGTCGGCACTCTGGTCATCGCGATTATCATCTTCGCGTCGCTCGGCGTTTACGCTTCCCACCGTGAGGCCGGAGGTTTCCTCAAGCTCTTCCATCTTGACCGCGAGCTGAATCTCACCACCCTGTTCTCTGCTTGCCTCCTCGTCGCCAGTGGTTGGTTCCTTCACCGGATCCATCGCCTCCATGGGCCACTCCCCGCTCCGATTCTTTTCCTCGCCTTCATCTTTCTATTCATGGGAGCAGACGAATGCCTCAAAATTCACGAGACCGCTGAGCGCCTCACGGGGATCGACTGGCAACTCCTTTATCTGCCTCTCATCGCCGCCGCAGGATTCGGCTGGCTCCGACTCGCTTTGACTCTACGAGGCATCCCCCTGCTGCTCTGGTTCCTTGGTGCATTCGCGTGGGGTTCGTCCCAGCTTCTCGAAGCGGTACAGTGGAATTGGGGAGGTAATGTCCAGGTCGCGAATTATCTGATCATGATGATTGGGGAAGAGATTCTGGAAATGTCAGGGTCCGCCTGCTTCCTCGTGACTCTCTTTGATCGACTGCATCCACGTGTCGAAAACCGTGCTCATCAGAGCCGAACGGACCTCCCCCGCTCCATGAAGACTCCGGTGAGATAGCTGACCCAAAGGAAGCCAACCGTCGTTGGTCCAAAGCAGTCGCTCAGCTGATTACAAATAACATAGACCGTCGAACCGATGAAGCAGGCGAGGACGCGGATGTCGGTTTCATTGCCGCGCCCTCTCACCACTGTGAACGCCTTCCATCCGGTTCGCCCGATGATTGTGAGACAGAGCAGGGCGATTCCGATCGCTCCGAAAATTCCGATTCCCTTGAAGTAATCGAGGACGAGATTGTGCGAATGAGAGATTCCGTGAACTTTCTCACCGGCACCGGTCCCCACGAGCCAGTGCATCTTCCCCTGCCGGATCGCCTCCTCCCAGAGAAGCTTTCGTGACTCGATTGACTGGTAATTTGAAACTCCTCCTTCAATGATACTGCGAATCTTCTCGGCGATGATCGGGTTGATCATTTCCGCGATCGTGAGTCCAAAAATCTTGAGAAAAATTCCGGCGACGACCAGACCAGTTAGGACCGTGGCGATCTTGACAAAGCTACGCGAACGAAAGGCGAGCAGCGTGTAAAGCATGACGCTGAAAAGAAAAGCGACGCCCATCGCCGATTTCGATCCCGCGCGAAAAAGCGTGTAGAGCATGACCACAAAGAGAATGCTCCAGAAAACTTTCCAACGGAACTTTTTCGCAAGACTGAACTCCACCGTGATCAATGGCATTAGGGTCGCGAGACAGATCGAGTGCTGGATCGGATTTTCGAAAAAGCCTTTCATCCGGTAGGAACCAAACACGAGTGGCTCAAGAGGAGGAACGAGAATCGTGAGGCCGAGCGGAATGACACTGAAGACCACCGCGCAGGCGATGAGAATGCGCGGAACTCTTCGGATCAGTTGCGGAGCAAACCAGGCCAGAACAACATAGTGCGCAAAGATTGCAAAGGGCAGGAGACTAGGAAAAATGATGCGGAAGCTCCGGATCGGAGAGTCGCTATTCACCAGCGAGAGAATCGAAAGCAGGACAAACCCGAGCAAGAGAAAGAACTCAAACCCAACGCGGCGCATCATCGAGACAAAAAATTCACGGGGAATCCGTAACACAATGAGTCCGACGACAAGAGCGACCGGTGCCATCAACGTCAGCGAAAAAGTATCTCCCAACGCGAGAGGTCTCACGAGCCAGAGACTGCACAAATAGACATAAAGCGGTAACTGCAGCAGCAGACTCAGGGCAAGAGATTCCCGCCTCAAATGAGTGGGGTCCATTCCCGCCAGACGTGAGAGCGGTTCGGCGATCTGCTCTTGATTATTCATCGCCCCCTTCCGTCGAGTGAACGGGCGCGCGCATTGCTTTCAGGGAGAATAAAAGAAAGAGTCCCCGCTCCAGAATAATCGCCGTGCCAAGAACACAAGTCAGCGCCAACGGCCCGAATCGCGGCACGAAGACCAAAGCGAGAGTCACTGAGAAAAGAAAACTGATCAGCGAAAAGAAAGCCATGCGGCGCGTGTGCCCCACCATGAGCAAGAGCTGATGCGCCGGACCGAGAAGGAGCGAGATGAGGGCAAAGCCCATGAAGATCCTCAGCAACGGGGCTCCCTCTTCAAACCCTTCACCAAATATCGCCATGACCGGCTCGGCGAAAATCAGGATCCCGAGAACCGGAATCCCGAGGACGAGGAGCCCTTTCACCACCGCCGTCCGATAAATGTGACTGAGTAATCCGCAGTCCCCCGCATGCGCCGCCCGCGAGAGCTCAGGCATGACCAGAGAATGAATCGCCCTGACGAGCACATCGACCAAAACAAAAAGGCGGAAAGCCGTCGTCACCAACGCGATCTCCTCACTCGTGTGAGTTCGCTCAAGGATCGCCAGTGGAACAATGAATGCGAGCGAAGCGAAGACTGATCCCAGAAAAAGAGGCGAACCCTCGACGAGGTACCCGCGGAACTGGCCTCGTGTAGGAAGCGCGACCGCCTTTCCCTGACCGCGAAACCCCGGTAGAAGAAGCGCGCCGAATCCGGAAGCGAAGAAAGCGAAAGCATAAGCCGTGATCGCCAAATCCGTGGTGATCCGGTCGCCCATGAAAACGATGCAGAGTATCAAAGTCACATTGAGGATGGTGTGCCGGGAGACGACCGCGAGAACCGGTCGCCCCAGCCCGGCCATTGCCTCCCCGTTGATCATGCTCATGACCACTCCCGCGATGCACAGAAATGGGAGGAGATACCAAAACGGACTCAGGGGAGAATCCCCTTGAATGAAAAAAGCATAAAGACACAGCGCGGAAGCAAGGATCACGCCCAGCATGAGCGCGGTCGCTCGCAGGGGGGCAAGAAATTGGGTCAGCTGATTGCGTTTTCCATCGAGTCGAGGGACTTGCTGAAGGGCAAGCCGATCCAGCCCGTAAGTCGCGACTTGTCCGACTTCGAGCATCGCGGCAGCCCAGAAGAAATACATCCCCGAATCTTTAACTCCAAGGCTGCGGGCAATCAGAATCGTGGAAAGCAACTGCAGGAATGCCCCCGCGAGACGAAGCCCCGCCGGCATTGCCGCGGCGACGAAAGACGACAAATCCCCCGCCTTTCCTTCTGCGGCAAGGCGTCGCCAGCTTTTGAACCACAGCGATGGTGATTTAGTCATATCAGAACAGGAAGTTTGAACCACCTGTGAAAAGAGTTATTTCAATTATTACGATAAACCTAATAATTATATTTCCAAGCGCTTTTCGGGGATGCTTCATCTTGTCCTCCGTCGGCCATATTGCTGGACACGAGACGTGCTCCCGTTAGGGTTTAATCACCGTCCATCATGAGTTCTACGCGATTCCCTGCCCTGCTCCTTTCATCCGCGTTGCTCATCATTTCGACTGCGACGGGCTTGTCGCAGCAGGAGGCGACTGTCAGCCGGACTGTTGATCAGTTCAGCGCGATCGAGTCCCGTCTTGCCTCGATGGAGACCCTGTAGATCGATGCCACGCATGCCGACAGTCTTTACGGGGTCGGCACGCTGACGGTCTGGGTTGATGGAAACACCGTCGCCAAAGTGAAGAATGAAATGCGAGACGATAGCAGCGTCAACATTCAGGAAATGTGGCTCGCGGGGAATGAACTTATCTTCGTCTTTGAACGCTCCGAGTGGCACGGCAGTGAAGACAACACCGTGAACATCAGCGAATACCGCTACTACCTCGACAATGGCCTCGTCATTCGTGAGATGAACCGTTCCGCGATCCGTCAGAAAGGGGGAAATCTCGACATCTCTGAGGTATCCCACCAGGTGAACGACGATTTTGAACCCGAGTATGGAAAGAGCCTCTTTGACGATAAAAAGACGCAAACCGCTGAGTTGATCAAGACGGCACAGGCTCTTTCCGGACAAGGAGGAAGTCCCCCGGATTTGCTGAGCTGGCCTTATCGCCTCATGCTCGAGACCCTTTCGCCTGACGCAAAGTATGCCTTTGCCTGGGGAATCAAGGGCGTTGCCTCACCCGACTGGTTGCGATGGGAACGGGAACGCTACGAATACCTCACCGCCCTCGGAGACCCCGGGAGCACGCTACATCTCGCCGAGCTTGCGACCGGCAATTCTCTCGGGCAAATTCAGAGTGATTTCGATCCGGGAGGAAACTCTCCCTATTTCTGGGCGAAATGGTCTGAAAGCAGCGCCTATTTCGTGACCGGGAGCGACTTCCGCTGGGCGACCGGTTCCGCGTCGATCCACCGCGTCGTGAATGGAAGTCTCGCTGAGGTCGCCGATCTTGCCGCAGCCCTCTCGACCTACTCGATCGAGGCACTGAGGCAGGCCGACCATCCCTACGCAATCGACGCCACCCAGTCGATGTGGCAGGAGCACTCCGATCTTTCGATTCAAGACCTCCGACGCGACGCCGGCTTCGCTGGAAATCAGCTCTCCGGTGAAGGCCCGAACCATCCCGTTTACTACGTAAGCTACGAAGAGGCCGTGACCTATTGCCAGCAGTTGACCACCGCCGAACAGCAGATGGGGAAAATTCCACCCGGCTACGTCTATCGTTTACCCACCGAAGCGGAATGGGAATATGCCTGCCGCGCAGGATCGACTGATTCATACATCGGCGAACCCTGGGACATCGGGGAAATCGCGGGCTACAACGGCTCCGTCGAAGTCGGTTCTAAGAAAGCGAACGCTTTCGGTGTCTTCGACATGCAGGGCAACATCTGGGAATGGTGTCAGGATTTCTACACCTCAAGCTACGAAGGGCTTTCGACCCGGGACCCTCGCGGCGTTTCAGGAGGAACGACCCGCGTCTTCCGCGGTGGAAGCTGGATGGAGGAACAGGACGCCGCCCGTCCCTCAGCGCGGGGCTACGCGACCCCCGAATTCAAACATCGCACCGTCGGCTTCCGGGTCGCACTCGGGAAAGAGTGAGGAGCCTACCTCGTTTTGAACCAGACGATACTTCTCTGATTCGGAACGGGGCGCACTGAGCGGCTCGAGATCACGCTCTGATTCCGCTGCCCCTGAAAAATAGTAAACGGCTGAAACTGTGATCTGATTGCGATAACCCGCTGTTGCTCGCTCTCGCGATGCGACCCGTGGTCGTGGTGATCGTCGCGTGAATGATGCGACGGCTGTTGTGGCTGACGCTGTCCGAAAAGCCCCGGCTGAGATGACTGCTGCGACAGATGATCGTGGTAGTCAGGGACGTGCTGCTGGGGTGCCTGATTTTGAAACGGGTTAAAACCGCTGAAGGGAGACGCTGGATTCGGGTGAACCTGAGGGGTCGGTTCGTAATACTGAGGCTGGGGCTGTTGCGGCGGCGCCTGGTACCAGCCTGAAAATGGACTCGCGGGATTTCTTGGCTGCACAGGCTGCTGACGAATGACGCGGGGCTGCGGAGTGGGTTGAACCACTCGCGGCGCTGGCTGGGCCTGAGGTTGATTCGGCTGAAACCAACCTCGATTTGGCGAACCCTGATCTTGATATTGAGGAGCCGGCTGTTGCTGATGAGAATGTCCAGCACGGGAATCATAAGGAATCGGCGGAGGAACGAGCGAACTTCCATTTTCTGAAGTGACGACATGGGCCAAACCCCGAAGGAGTGTTTCCAAGAGGCGCCCGTTGCCATCCTGTGATTTGAGATTCGTCGTCAAGACAAGAGAGAGAACAATTAGGAGGAATGGGATTTTCATGAGCCGAATAGTTGAGCCTTAATAAACTTTCGCCCCGATCATATTACCGGGCGGGTTGTAATTGCAAACAATCACGGTCCAACCTTTCATTTGGCCTTTTTGAACGATCGCCTTTCCGGCGCCGATTTCGGTGCTCCCGCGCCAGACCATTTGCGTGTAATGACCCGCCGGCATGAGAGCGGCGGTGAAAACGCCATTGGGTGCCCGAAAGAGCTTCTTTTCGTCATACCACTGCTTCGCTCCCTCCAACGGGCTGTATGTCGGCGAGGAACCGGCGGCGAGATTCTCCCCGAATTTCTGCTGACTTCGCGGACGGTGTTCGAACGTTCCCTTCCTCGCGATTTCATCGGCCCACTGCTGGGCAAATTGCGCGATCTGCGGCGACCACTGGACCGGACCGACTCCGACCTCGGCGCGGACTTGATTGTGATAGTTCACCATCGCGACTGCCTCCTGTGGCGTAAATCGCGAGCCGCTCTGCTGAACCGCCGCAGGCTGCGCCGGTGGAACAGGCACCTGCGGAGGGCTGGAGTTCGGCATCGGTGGTGAGACCGGCACACTCGCCGGGGCCTTCGGCGCGGCACTGCCACCGAGAGCGAGGGATTGCGTTGCCGCTGCCGTGGCGCGATAGCGAACCACGGCCTGATTTCCGTCGCTCAAAATCCAGAGATGGCCGGGATAAGTTTCAAGCGTCACCGTTTCCTGCGGGGCGACACTTCCATAGTCCTGTGCGCGCCCATCGAAGTCGACCCATCTCAGTGCCAGTGGAGAAGCCGTCCCGTTGCTCAAGGAAACCGCAACCTGATTGCTGCCGCCGTTCAGTGACTTTGCCGGATCCTCCTGAGCCTGAACGGTGAAAGCGAGCAACGAGATTGCGGTGAAGAGAAAGAAGGTTCGAATTCGCATACCATGGAGGTGAGTTCCCATTGAATCTATCAGCTCCCCTACCCCCGACAAGATCCGTTTGCCGACGATCTCAACCTCGTCCTTTTCCCGGCCGGATCGTGAGGAAAAAGAAAAAGAAAAGGAAGGTAAGCAACAGGGTTTACCCTCGCATTCAACCCTGTTAAGTTCGGCCCATGCCTTCCACGAAAGAGTCGCCCGACGACAGCATCGCTCTCCTCATCGATGCCGATAATGCGCCCGCTGCGAAAATCGAATTTATCATCACGGAACTGGCCAGTCACGGCGTCGTGAATATCCGCCGCGCCTATGGCAACTGGGTCAAACGCGGCCTCTCCGGCTGGACCAAAGTCCTCCACGAATACGCGATCGAACCGGTCCAGCTCTTTGACTTGGTGAAGGGAAAGAACGGCACCGACATGAGGCTTCTCATCGATGCCATGGACATGCTTTACACGAAGGAGGTCCAAACTTTCGCCCTGATTTCCTCAGACTGTGACTTCACCCCGCTCTGCACCCGAATCCGGGCTGACGGAAAACAAGTCATCGGTTTCGGCGGCCAAAACACCCCGGCTCCGTTTATCAACTCCTGCACCCGCTTCCTTTACCTCGACGACGAAGCGGCCGGCCCGGAGCAGAAAAAGGAACGCCGTCCTTCCGGAAAAGAACTCAAGGGCAACACGAAGCTGATGAATACCCTTCGCAGCGCGGTCGATGCAGCGGCTGATGACGACGGCTGGGCGTCGCTCGGGCCGGTCGGCGCCCATATTTCCAACCAGGGTCCCTTCGACCACCGGACCTACGGTTTCAGCAAGCTGAGCGATCTCTTTAAAGCGATTGATTCCTTCGAGATGTCGAAAGTCCAACACGGGAGTCAGACGATCCACCGTGTGAAGCGAAAATAGTGCGCATTCATGCCCATGAGAGAATCTCGGATATTTCAAGACAAAATGGAAAAACTGGGCTATTGGTCTCGCGGTTCAAGACTTGGCTAAATCAAGATCTGGAGTATTGCCAAGTATTACATCACTTAACAGGTGATCTGAAACCCGCTAATCGGGGACAGTCTATGGAGACAATGCCACGCGCTCGAACCACTCGATTATTATGAAAATGTATGTGGGCAATTTGTCCTTCGACACTACGAAAGAAGATCTGGAAGACGCGTTCGGCCAGCATGGAACTGTTACTGATGTCCACGTTCCTCAGGATCGTGAAACCGGACGTCCTCGCGGATTTGCATTCGTGACTATGGATTCTAAAGGAGCGATGGATTCAGCAATCGACGCTCTCGATGGTCAGGACCTCGGTGGTCGCACCATCAAGGTGAATGAAGCACGCCCTCGCGAAGATCGTGGCGGCGGTGGTGGTGGAGGTGGTGGCCGCGGTCGCTACTAATCACCCATTGACCGCGCTCAGCGCGGTCAAACGAAACAGGCGGAACTCCTCACGGGGTTTCGCTTTTTTTGTGCCCGCGCTGCCGGAACCGGTAGGGAATGACGTAGCGATTCCCTGTTTCCGGAATCTCTCCAACCCCCTAGACTATCGACTTAACCCTCTTAGGTCACCGACCTAACCCTGTTCACTCATGAAATTTCTCATCGCCTTTTTTGCTGCCGCCCTCGCCCTGGCAATCCCGCTCAGCGCCTCGGATAAACCTAACATTCTCCTGATCCTCGCGGACGACCTCGGCTTCTCCGATCTTGGATCTTATGGCGGCGAAATTCAAACCCCGCATCTCGATTCGATTGCTGAGAGCGGTCTGAAGTTCACCCAGTTTTACAACACGGCCCGTTGCTGGCCGACGCGGGGAGCCCTCTTGACTGGTTTTTATGCGCAGCAGATTCGGCGTGACAGCGTCCCCGGCATTCCCTCTGGCGGAGGAACCCGCGGCATCCGCCCTGACTGGGCCGTCCTTCTTCCCCGCCTACTTGAGCCGGTTGGCTACCGCTCCTACCACACTGGAAAATGGCATATCGATGGGATGCCTCTCGAAAACGGATTTCACCATTCCTACTACCTCAAAGATCAGGGACGCTTCTTCAACCCCACCGCCCACTGGAAGGACGACGTCAAACTCCCGCCGGTGGAAAAAGGCACCGATTACTATGCGACGACCGCACTCGCCGATCACGCGATCGAAGTCCTCAGCGACCATGCCGAAAACCATGCCGACGCTCCCTTTTTCCACTACCTCGCTTTTGCTGCGCCGCATTTCCCACTCCACGCGCTGCCCGAAGACATCGCCCTCTACGAGAACACTTACGATGTTGGATGGGATGTTATCCGGCAACGCCGCTGGAAAAAAATGCAGGCGATCGGCCTCCTCGATTCTGAAGCCGCGAGTGAACTTTCGCGGGTTGAGCGCGACCTCGGGCCTCCCTATCATTTCCCGGAAGCTCTCGAAATCCTCGGCGAAGGCGAGGTCAACAAACCGGTGCCCTGGAATAGCCTGACCGACGCACAAAAGGAATTTCAAAGTACAAAGATGGCGATCCATGCCGCGATGATTCACCGCATGGATCTCGAGATCGGACGAGTCTTCGACCAGATCAAAGCGATGGGCGAATGGGAGAATACCCTCGTTCTTTTTCTTTCTGACAATGGAGCCAGCGCCGAAATCATGGTGCGGGACGACGGTCACGATCCAACGCTCCCCATGGGTGCCGCCGACACTTATCTCTGCCTTGGTCCCGGTTGGTCCACGACGAGCAATACCCCGTTTCGACGTCATAAAACGTGGACCCACGAGGGCGGCATCGCGACACCACTCGTGGTTTCATGGCCAAACGGCATTTCCGCAAGAGGCGAAACGAGAAGCGAACCCGGTCATGTTATTGATGTCGTCCCGACCCTGCTGGAACTGGCCGGAGCGACCCCTTATCCGGATGCTCCGGAATCTCCTGGAAAAAGCATCGTCCCGCTTTTTGCCAAAGATCACGCCGTCTCTCATGAATCCCTCTGGTGGTTCCACGACGGACACAAAGCGATTCGCATCGGTGACTGGAAAGCAGTCGCCCCAATCGCCGAGCCATGGGAACTCTACGACCTTTCCACTGACCGAACGGAATCAACCGAACTCGCGATTGTCCATCGGGCGAAGCTGACCGAAATGATCGCCGAATGGGAGAGCCTCATGACCGCGCACGCGGCGACGGCATCGGCTGATCTCGATCCCGCCAGCCTCAAGCAGGTCGACCCCGCGCAACCAACCCGGATGAATGACGCGCAGGAAATCGCCCGCCCGAAACGCACTCAGGTCCTTCTCAACGGTGAGTCATTCCTTCTTGAAGGGCGTCATGCTTTTCTCATGAAACCGACGACGCCGGTCGAAGGCGGGGGAAAGCCCTGGATCTTCTACGGCCCCACTTTAAAAAACACCCCGGACAAAGCCGAGAGCTGGATGCATCAGCAATTCATCGAAGCCGGGATCGCCGTGGCGGGAATCGATGTTGGGGAAGCCTACGGCAGCCCGCGTGCCTTTCCCTATTTCGAGGCGCTTCGCGCGGAAATGGTGAGTCAAGGCTACGCTGAAAAGCCCGCCCTTCTCGGTCGCAGCCGCGGTGGCCTCTGGGCAAGCAGTTGGGCCATCGAGCATCCGGAATGGGCCGCCGGTCTCGGAGGGATTTATCCGGTCTATGATTTCACGACTTATCCCGGATTAAAAAAAGCCGCGCCCATGTATGGACTCACTGAGGAAGGATTGCTCGAAGAGGAAGCCAACTACAATCCAATCCGCAAAGCCGCCGTCCTCGCGAAAGCGAAAATCCCGGTGCACATCATTCACGGGACCGATGACAAAGTCGTGCCACTCGCAGAGAACTCGGCCACTCTCGAAAAAATCTATCAGGAAAACGGGGCCGGAGATCTCATTACCCTCGTGAGAGCCGAAGGCCAGGGCCACAGTTTCTGGGAAGGGTTTTTCACCCATCAGCCGCTTGTCGATTTTTTGATCAAATCCGCGCGGGCCGGAGCGGCGGAGTAAATGTTTGCCCCCTCCCTGCATGAGAATCGCGCTCGTGATCATGCCTCTGACACTCCTCTTCGCCGGCGGGGTGAAAGGAGAATCGCCACTCCCGGTCGCACTGCAGGAACTGAGCACGCCACCTCCGGAGTTTGCAAGACCGGACCCTGACCTGCGCTCGCCCCTGCTCTTTGAAAGTGGTGAACAAGTTCGCAGGGCCGAAGACTGGACGCGCCGGAGAGCTGAAATCCTTGCCGACTGGCACCAGAAAATGGGCGCACAACCCGAAGCCCTCGCCCCGCCCGCAGTGACGATTCTCGATACCGTTTACGAAGAAAACATCACCCGCCACCACATCCGGTTTCGGTGGACTCCGGCAGAGGAAACGGAAGCCTATCTCCTCATTCCGGACACAGACGAAACCGGCCCCCGCCCTGCCGTGCTCACCGTTTACTACGAGCCGGAAACAGCAGTCGGCCTCGGCAAGGAAGACCGCGATTTTGCGATCGCGCTGAGTCGTCGCGGATTCATCACCCTTTCGATCGGGACGACTGAAGCCACCGCCGCGAAGACCTATTCCCTCTACCATCCGTCCGTGGAAAACGCGACTGTCGCGCCTCTTTCGATGCTGGCCTACGCCGCCGGAAGCGCCTTCGACGTCCTTGCCGCCCGACCCGAAGTAGACGCGAAGCGCATTGGCATCGTCGGTCATTCTTTCGGCGGTAAGTGGGCCATGTTTGCCTCCTGCCTCGATGATCGCTTTGCCTGCGCCGCCTGGTCGGATCCGGGCATCATCTTCGAGACTCGACCCTCTGTGAACTACTGGGAACCGTGGTATCTCGGTTATCATCCCCCGCCCTGGCGGGATCGGGGCGTCCCCACCGCCGGGAATCCGGCGCGAGGTCTTTACCCTCAGCTCCTCAGTGACGGATACAATCTCCACGAATTGCATGCCCTCATGGCGCCGCGCCCGTTTCTCGTGTCCGGCGGGAGCGAAGATCCCTCCTCGCGGTGGAGCGCCTTGAATCACTCCCGCGCGGTCAATCGCCTCCTCGGTCACGAGGATCGTGTCTTCATGCACAACCGGCCCGATCACAGCCCCAACCCGGGATCTAATGAAGTGATCTACGATTTTTTCGATCACTGGCTCCGTTAGGGGAAGACTTCCACTGATCACGCCTTTGACCGAAGCGCCTCATTCCTTTATCTTGACCCATGAAAAATCTCATTCTCCCCGGCGCCGTTGCCACAGTCCTCTTCGCCTTCGCTCTTGGCACGAAAGCCGACGAGAAGAAGGCAGAGATAGAAACCGTCATCGAAGTCATGGAAAAAGCTCCTGAACAGCCCACCGCCCCCATCAAAAAAACCGACGAAGAGTGGAAGAAAGAACTGACACCCGATCAATATCGAATCCTGCGCGAAGACGGGACGGAACGTGCTAACGGCAAGGTCTATGAAGAATTCAAAAACCAAGGCGCCGGAACTTACTACTGCGCCGGTTGCAACGCCGAGCTCTTTACCTCCACCGAGAAATTCGATTCGCACTGCGGCTGGCCCTCATTCTATGATCCGGCTAAAGCGAAAAACGTAAAGTATGAGACCGACTACCACCTCGGCTACGCACGAACCGAAGTGAGCTGCAAAATCTGTGAAGGCCACCTCGGCCACGTCTTCGAAGGCGAAGGATTCGAGACCCCGACCGACAAACGTTACTGCATCAACGGCACCGTCTTGAAGTTCGTCCCCGCCGGAGAAGAGGCCCCGAAAGAGGAAGCAGAGAAAAAAGAGTAAGCCTGAATTTGAGGCGTTTGGTCTTTGGTTCCTCACTCAAAGACCCCATCGATCCAGGCGTCATACTTGGCGTCTTGACGCCCGGAATAGTTGTCCCATCGCTTGTCCCAATTTTCCTGGCGAAGACGAGCCTTCTCGATTTTCTCGTAGACCTTCGCATCTTGCACTTCAATCGTATTCTCCAGTTTCGAAGGGTCCGGGGTCGCGCAGGAAACGAGGAACAGGGCTGCAAACGAAAGAATGAGAGGCAATTTCATTTCCCTATCTTGACGGGATCGCCGCCAAAATCAATCTCTTGTTGAAGCAGGAGACGGGAACTCTTTTTCCCCTCACTGCGACGAAACAAGAAGCTACTTCAAAGCCAGCCCATGCCGCTGCCAAAACGCGGCCAGCGCGGCGGGGGAACCCTTGAAAATATTTCGCTCCGTCGGCCGGTCGAGGTCGCCGAAGTAGAGGCTGTTTTGATAGGACCCGTGGGAAAAAACTTTCGGAGTCGAAGCCCCGTTCGCCCATTCGACGCCGCCGTATTGCCACATCGTCCAGTCAGGCCAAAGCGCATACTGCTTCACGAGATTCTCCGGACTTCCGGGGGCGGGATAGACCGGACCGGCCCCGCCCGTGTGAGAATACAAGGCCAGCCAATAGGGTGCCCGCAGAAGTCGTGCTCTCGTTTTCGGATCGGCTGAGCTCGTCCGCTGCTTGAGCTCCGTGCTGTTTTCGAGATAGGCCACCGGCACCACTCCCGTCCGCGACTCGACCCGATCCATGAACTGCAAAATGGCAGCGAGGGTGAGATCCCCATCATAGTCTCCCACGAGGAGCAAGGACGAAGCATTCCAGCTCCGGCCCCGCGCCAGCGCCTGCGCCCGATCAACGAACTGGTCCGCCTGGCTCACCGCGCTGACGTGCTTTTGAACGCGGTAGTAGAGGCCCGGCAGCATCCCGGCGCGGTCGGCTGACGTGATAAAATCCGCGCACTTATCGTCGAGATTTCCGCCTTTACCGGCCCGGGCGATCAATCCCTTCGACCCGTTCGACGCCAGCGCCGAGACATCATGCTGCGTGTAGCTCCGCCCCTCGCGCTGACGCTCCTTCGGGTCGTAGGAAGAAACATTGATGATTTGCTGAAAGCCGCCCCCGGCGGGCGAATTCGTCGTCCCCTCATCCGTAGGCAGAGAACGGCACTGCGTCAACAAAGCCACAAAAGGAAAAAGGAGGAAACGGTTCATGAAATGGGGTGAAAAAAATCAGATCGGGATCAACTCAAGGCCCGCTTTGCCCCCGGAAATCGCGCTCGCAGGGAAACGTCGATCGAAAGTGGCGAACTTCGCTGCGTGCGACACCGAAAGCGCGAGGAGATAAAGATCAGCGACTCGGGAGGGCGTTAGCGCGGTGAGATCAAGCAATGCATTTTCCAAGAGCGACACATCGTGGTCGCAACGTTCCGTGGGAACCCGATCAACAAATTCGAGCAGCACCTCCCGAACCCGGGCCGTGGTCCCGAGGCAATTGGGATACCGTGGCTGGCTCGCGACCCGAAGCACCCCATTTTCAACATGGGAACACAACAGAAGACGGGGTGAGAATTGGGATTCATACCAACGATGCGCCGCATCATGATGCAAATGCATCGGGTCCAGTAAGGCCAGCAGCGCATTCACATCCGGAAGAAAGAGACTCATGCCTATTCATCGAGAAGCTCACGGACGATTTCAGGAGTGACCGCCTTTGCCTTCGGCGAGAGAGGAAACAAAGGGATGCCGTTCCTCTCCCGTTGCGGAGCCGGTCCTGCCGTCACCGATTGGCGCAGCAGCGTCGAAACGACTTCTCCGAGAGACCGACGCTCTTTCGCCGCCAGATTTCTGGCCATCTCCAGGACGTCATCATCCAGATTCAGGGTGGTCCTCATGGGGAAAACATCACGCATCACGCATCATTTGTCAATTCAAGCGAGGTTTCATCTCTGGGTGAATGGCCTGTCCCTGTAAATTTCCGATGCAAATCGTCACGCCACCGTCAATCGACCCACCAATCCGACGAAAAATTCCTCGCTCCACAACGCGACCGCATCATCGTCCTCGATGAACGGAAGCACATCGTCTTTGGCCTGTTCGAAATTCACGGCGGCGAAGCGATCCTGTAAAAGCGACTTTAGAGCTTCCCTCGTGAGAAAGTCCCCGGTTTTCCAATGGCCCGTTTGCTCCATTCGCTTTTGAAGATGGCCCAGGTGCACCGGAATGCCGCGCCCAAGGTACCAGACAAAATCATAGAAGTCCCTTCCCTTGACCCGACGCTTCCAGTTACGGCAGAGAAGCGCGTGCACCTTTCCTGCGAAAAGACAGGAGGGAACGAACAGCTTCACCTGAAAGGGAATCGGCAGAAGGAGTGTCTGAACTTCAGTTTCCGCCCCCGGAGGTGGGTCGGTGTCCAACTCCATCTTCACCTTCAATTTCTGCCCCGCGGGAAAGTGGTTTTCCAGTCCCTCCGGCACTCCGATCTCCAACAAGTTGATTCGCGTATTCCCCTTGATGAAAGCTGAGTCGATCGCTGTCGCCAATAACTTCTCTTTCCTCTCCACCTCAAAGACAAAGCCAAACCCGGCCAACTCAGCCCGCACCGCCTCAAGGTGGGAAGACAGGTCGAAATCAGAGCCCGGTCGCAGGAGAGTGAAATCAAGATCCTCCGAGTAGCGGGGCAGTCCGTGAAAGATCCGAAGGGCAGTGCCTCCGTAGAAGGCAACATGCTCATAAAACTTGGAACGCCACAGACCAAGAAGAGCCAATTCCTGCACGATTTCACGCAGGGCATTCTCCCAGTCGCCGGCCGTTTCCAGTTTGTAGCGGTCAAGTAGAGATTGAAGGGCGGCATTCATGATCGTGTTCGGGAATCAAGTTTCTCCATCCACTTCGCTAAGCAAGTCACGGGGACTCTCCGATAGCGATCCGCAATCGCCTTGATCAATGTCCAATCCAGCGACTCGAGGCTTCCCTCATCCACGCGGAGATCGTCGAACAGGAACGCAGGCACCTCGCGCTGAGCGGAAAGCCCGCGCGCCTGAGCAATTCGGTCACAGAGCGCCTTTTCGGGGGAGGCAATGAGGTAGGCTCCGCCCCGTGATGATTCCCTCTTCACACCCACCGCAAAGACCCGTTCCGGTATCGGTCGATAACGAAATCGCCCCACTGGAGTGTGGAAAACCTTCGCCCTCTTCGAGGTCATGCAGGTAATTTCGGCGACTCGCTCCGGAACCATCCCATAAAGAGAAAGCGCCGTCTCCAGGCTGATATAAGACGGTCCATAGACCAGCCCGGAAAGGACAAGAGGATCCACGCTTTGCAGCCCCGGCGAGTCTGAACCGGCAATATAGAGCCCCCGTTTCACTTGGATCACCTCTCCACGCTCGCACAATCGAGACAGCTTGTCCCGGGGCGCACGGAAGTGCTTAAGCCGATCCATCGCCAACTGGTAGTCGAAGGGCGTCTCGCGCGGGAGATTTAGCCTGTTACGTAATTTTGTCACCATGTCGAATTTAAATCGACATGGCGGCATAAACAAGAGAATTTTGTTGAATGCGTAAGCATCCAGAGTTTTGTAACTCAATCGGGTGAATCTCGCTCCGTCCCAGTGAGTCGGGTAAATTTCACGACGCGTTAATCACGTATTATTGACTCGTCAATTCATGATCGAAAACTGATTGAATCGACAACCTGTCCCTGTGAATGCTGTGAATGCACGTGATTGAATCGACAACCTGGTACCGTAAAAAGATCGTTCGGAGGAGTCGCGCGAGCCCGAAGGGCGTAGCTCGCGCGACTCCTCCGACGGGTAGCCTTGCGAATGAATCGCGGGCAACTTTTCGGTCTTATGAGAACATC